>Ga0207641_10000021_pt1 | contig 279851 bp, 240 predicted proteins | sample KBSSwiS62_FD_184306 | JGI IMG/M metagenome (GOLD analysis project Ga0207641, IMG submission 184306) | Switchgrass rhizosphere microbial communities from Kellogg Biological Station, Michigan, USA - KBS Switchgrass S6-2 (SPAdes) (version 2) | ecosystem: Host-associated > Plants > Roots >... | reverse complement strand
TCCAAGTCCACAATCCTCGAATATCTCTCTCCATCCGACTTTAGACGACCTTCGCTATCCTTGGCGCAATCTTCGATACGTGCCCAAAAGCACTTGTCCATGAAAATGTCGTAGTTCATGACTTCGTGTTTACGCGGTGGGCCACCGTTCGCCATCGTCCAATATCGGTAAAACCTCGATTTACGTCCGGGGACGGTTGGCTTCTCGCGATCATTCCCCAAGTTGACAAACAAGCTAACCGTGCCGGGTTCGTCCATTAGGTGAAACTCGATGCGGAGTGACCAGCGGGAAAAGCCACGTACCCACTCAGGACCCTGAATTTTGTGCGCTCGAACCATGCGCCGTCCGCAATCAACTCGAGGGTAGTCATCCTGTTCCCACACAGGTGGCTGTGGTATCGCCATAGGTCGCGATTTTTGCGGGCTGAGGGCACGAGCTTCGACTTTCATGACGCCAGCGGGCATAGTTGCATGAGGTGCCTTCCGTGAGCGCTCCCTAAAACTGGTTCTTGGGCGAACGTGATTTCCCGCCATCCTGAATGACCTTTGATAGTTCAGACTCGCGAATCATCGTTCGACCGCCGACTTTAGTGCGCCTTAGTTTGCCCTGACTCAACCACGCATAAATGGTCCACTTGCTCACACCACCAAGGCGGATGGCTGCCTGCTCCACCGACATCAACACATCTAATTCCATGCTGGCTCCCGAAAAACATTGCAAATCAAAACTATTGTGTATATAGTCGCGCGGAATGGTTACGTCAACAATCAGCTCACATAACCGTAACTCTACCGTAACATTTCCTGTACTCGTCGAACTCCGGACAAGGCTACGGCACCACTACAAGCCAGACGCCATTTTCTATACCTGGATGCTCAGCCCTGAGTCTGTCGAATGCACAGCGCCTGGGTGTGAGTCACGAGACACGGGAAGGGCTGTGCCCGCTTTCATATTGCCATCGCGGGCAAGTTCAGCCGTAGCGGGCTTCGACCGTGCAGCGCTACGCGAACTGGAGAAGAAGTTCGGACGGATACCCAAGTCTGGCATTGCTCAGATCGTTGCCGTATCAAAACTGATTGATGCGGTGCGGCTAAGAGACCCTGAGAAACTGAAGCAGCACCTTGCTTTTGTACGGGCAGGGGCGGGCTCAGAATTCGAGGCCGTATTGCGGGAGCACTTTGATGCTCGCGGCTGGCCCGGTTTGCTGGGATGGGCATTACCGCACCTTAACGCGCTTTGCCATCTCGGCCGACTTTGCGTGTGGATGTCAAACCGGGGTGGAAAACCGATGGCAACTCGGGGTGAAGCTTTGCGATTAGGTGTTCATGCCGCAGATTTCACGAGTGCACTTCTCCTTCAGCTAATGCTTCAAATGGAAGAATCAGCGTCGGTCGCCTACTGCGAGCGGTGTGGACAAGTGTATTTCCGCACTAAGCAGGATCAGAGGTTTTGTGGCTTCCGTTGTGCCAGTCGTGAACGGCAAGCTCGCTATCGAAAAGCAAAGGGGAGGTCTAGAGAATCAAAAATAATGCTTCCGCGCGTTCAGAGAAGCAATAACTTGAAATGACCATGCAAAGTGAGAACGTGTCGAGGAGAGAACATGAGTAATGCAGATGGCATCTACACTCGCAAAGATCGGGCCGGTTACTGGATGCATTGGACAAATGCCCAAGGTCGACGCAGGTGGCGAAAACTAAACGTCAGCACGCTCTCACAAGCGCGGAAGGCGCGTGCCGCCGAACTTGTACGAGTAGAGCAAAGCAAGGTTCTGGGCTTTGCAGCTCCGGGCGATGAGACATTCACTGAAATCGCCACACGTTTTCTAGCGCATCAGAAAGCGCGGCTTACTCCCAAGGCCTACAAACGCGAGACGGGAATTGTAAATGAGCATTTGTGCAACTTCTTCGCGGGTCCAGTGGCCTCCGTTCGCCGCGTGGACGTTCAGCGATATGTCACCAAGCGTGCTAACGAGGTTTCTGCGCATTCTGTCCTGAAGGAGTTGAATGTCTGCAAGCACCTGCTACGTTTGGCTGTGGAATGGGAAATTGTCCCATTCAATGTCGCACACGGGGTGAAGTGTCCTCGCGTCCCTGCCGGTCGGGTTCGCTATTTGCAACCGGGTGAATTGCGGGCAGTCTTGGAAGCATCTCCAGCATGGCTTCGCCCAGTTGTTGCCTTAGCCGCCAGCACAGGCATGCGCCGGTCAGAATTGCTAGGATTGCACTGGCTCAACGTTGACCTAATGAATGGTCGCATCATGCTGTCTCGAACAAAGAACGGCGAAGGGCGGGTTGTGTACCTGAACGAAACTGCGAAGGCCACCATCCGATCACTAGCCTTCGAACAAGTTATGCGTTCAAGTGACTTGCTTTTCAGGAAACTTACTGGCGAGCAAGTGAGCATGGCATTCCAGCGAGCGTGCCGACGTGTTGGCATCTCGGATTTTCGCTTTCACGATCTTCGCCACACGGCAGCAAGCTGGCTCAGGATGAAAGGCGCGGACATTCACACGGTCGCCCAACTTCTCGGCCACAAGGACTTGCGGATGGCTGCCCGCTACCAGCATCTCTCGCCCTCGTTCCTAGCCAGCGCAGTGGCTACGCTGGACGGGACTTTTGCCATTCCTTGTTACCCTGGCGTTACCGAGATAAAGGTATTGGAGGGCGGTGCCGCTGCAAATGATTGAAAGGATTTTGGCGTCCCCGACGGGATTCGAACCCGTGTTACCGCCGTGAAAGGGCGATGTCCTAGGCCGGGCTAGACGACGGGGACGTCTCTATAAAGGCAGGCATACCGCAGGCAAACATCTATAGTAACAAGCTGGTTTTCGCACTGTCAAAGCAAGGCTTTCATCCAAACAACGTGGTCATATAAACGCGCTGCCTCGTTCACCGTGCCGCCCTGAGATTTACAATTGTCGAGAGGAGTCTCATGGCGGATCCACTCTATTTTAGTGTCTGGTTTCCGAACTTTGACGAGGCAGATATGCTGCCGCGCGTGATTTCGGTCATGAAGCAGTTTCCTTTTTCTCAGCAGCGGCCTGGTATTACGTATCTGTCTGTCCATCCGGTCTCATGGAACGAAGCCACGGTGCTCGAGCGCCGGTTCACGCCGGGCATCACCCCTGAGGAGGCGGCCACTGTCGCCAGCGAGCTTCTGCACGAGGACTACGCTTACATCTTTGAAGCGTACTGGGACCTTTGGATTTTGGACCCAAACCAACGTCAGTGGTCGATGCAGCCGACCGCGGTTCAATTCATCTTGCAGGGAGTTGAATTCGGAGAACAGACAGCCGTGGAAACCGGGCATGTTCAAGTGGATATGGGACTGGATGCGCCGTTCTTGCTGGAAACCGAATCTCTCACGCTAGAAGGCGAGGACCGAATACGGATCAATGTACAAAGGCTGGTGGAGTTCACAATCAAGGTAGAGAAAAATACCGGCGCCACCGGACGACTCTTGTGGTCTGACTCCGAAGACAACCTCGCACAGAAGCTAATCTCTCGCCTGCAGCGGATTCAATAATCAAGGCTTTCGACGTGACGCATCATGAACTTGGCATGATGCGTCACGCCAGATTCGCAAGCGAATGCAGACTATTTCGTTCTGCCGCCCTCGACCTTCAGCTTGTCACTGGCCGCCGCCTGCGCTGCTGCCAAGCGGGCAGTAAGCACACGGAACGGAGAGCACGAGACGTAGTTGAGGCCTACCTTGTGGCAGAACTCAACCGACGATGGTTCGCCACCATGCTCGCCGCAGATTCCGACCTTCAGCGTCGGACGTGTCTTCCGTCCGCGCTCGGTCGCCATCTTCACAAGCTGGCCCACCCCCTCTTGATCAAGCACTGCGAACGGATCTTGCTTCAGAATTCCTTCCGCAATGTAAGTAGGAAGAACCTTGTTGACGTCGTCGCGTGAAAAGCCAAAAGTTGTTTGGGTCAGATCGTTCGTACCGAATGAGAAGAATTGTGCTTCTTTCGCGATCTCGTCAGCCACCAACGCTGCCCGCGGCAGTTCAATCATGGTGCCGACCAGGTAGTCGACCTTGCGACCCTTCTCCTTGAATACTTCCTCCGCGACACGATTTACGATTGCCGCCTGGTTCGCCATTTCCTTCAGAGTCGCTGTCAGAGGAATCATGACTTCGGGAAGCACTTTGACGCCGGCTTTCGCAACATCGCACGCCGCTTCAAAAATGGCGCGAGCCTGCATCTCGGTAATTTCTGGATAGGTGATGCCAAGGCGGCAGCCGCGATGTCCGAGCATTGGGTTGAACTCGTGCAGTTCTTCCACGCGACGAAGGAGAGTTCGCAGCTCTTTCAGCTTGGACGCTTTCGGTTTCGTCGCCTCCAGGACTGCGATTTCAACCATTAAGTCTTCGCGGCGCGGCAGGAACTCGTGGAGCGGCGGATCGAGCGTACGAATGGTCACAGGGAATCCATCCATCGCGCGAAACACACCCGCAAAGTCGGAGCGCTGAAGAGGCAACAGCTTTTTGAGCGCCGCGCGTCGATCCTTCTCGGTATTGGCGAGAATCATCGCGCGCATGTGTGGAAGTTTCTTTTCGCCGAAGAACATGTGCTCTGTACGACACAGACCGATGCCTTCTGCACCAAATGCTCGTGCCTGCTCGGCATCACGCGGAATGTCGGCGTTGGCGCGAACGCCGAGCTTTCGGAAGGGCTCGGCCCACTTCATGAAGGTGAGCAGTTCCGGATCGTCAGCCTTGGGCGGGATTGTTTCGAGTTTTCCCTTGATCACGCGGCCGGTGGTGCCGTCAAGTGAGATCCAGTCACCCTCTTTGAACTCTTGGCCTTTGACTCTCATCACACGAGACTTCTCGTTGACTTCAATGTCGCCCGCGCCCGCCACACAGCACTTGCCCATTCCTCGTGTCACAACGGCGGCATGACTCGTCATTCCACCACGCGAAGTGAGAATGCCTTTGGCCACTTCCATCCCGTGGATGTCCTCAGGAGTGGTTTCAGCGCGAACAAGGATCACGGGATTCTTGCCGCCGTGGCCGGCTTTCGCGACAGCTTCATCTGCGGTGAAAACGATTTGGCCGACCGCGGCGCCGGGCGATGCCGGAAGGCCCTTAGCCAACACTTCGACCTTCACACCCTTTTCTTTTAAGCGCGGGACCAGGAAGTCATAGAGCTGGTTCGGATCGACGCGGAAGATCGCCTCCTCCTTCGTGATCAAGCCTTCCTCGACCATCTGTAGCGCAACGCGCACGGCAGCCAGGCCGGTACGCTTGGCGTTGCGTGTTTGAAGCATGTAGAGCTTTCCGTCTTGGATGGTGAATTCGAAGTCCTGCACGTCGCGGTAGTGTTTTTCCAGGCGCGTGGTAATGTCGCGCAGCTGGTTGTAAACATCCGGCATAATTCGTTCCAACTCGGTGATGTGGGCCGGAGTGCGAACGCCGGAAACGACATCTTCGCCTTGCGCGTTGAGCAGGAACTCACCGTAAAACGTCTTGTCACCGATTGCCGGGTCGCGGGTAAAACCAACACCGGTTCCGCTGGTCTCGCCGAGGTTCCCATAGACCATCGCCTGCACATTGACCGCCGTGCCGAGCTCATCCGAAATATTGTTGATGCGGCGATAATGCTTGGCGCGATCGTTCTGCCATGAACGGAACACAGCGTCGCGCGCCATCACCAGTTGTTCTTTCGGATCTTGAGGGAAATCGTGCTTGGTGTGTTTCTTAACGACTTTCTTGTAATCTTCGATCACCTCTTTTAAGGCTTTGGCATCGAGATCGGTATCCAGCTTGGCCTTCTTCTGTTTCTTCTTTCCGTCAAAGACATGCTCGAACTCGCTCTTGTCGATTTCGAGAACTACGTTGCCAAACATCTGGATCAGGCGTCTGTAGGAGTCGTATGCAAAGCGCGGGTTGTTGGTGCGCTTCGCCAGCGCCTCCACGCTGTTATCGTTCAAGCCGAGATTCAGGATGGTATCCATCATGCCGGGCATGGAAAATTTGGCGCCCGAACGCACACTGACGAGCAGTGGATTGTCACCGCGACCCAGACTCTGTCCTTGCAGACTTTCTAACTTGCGAAGCGCGTCTTCCATCTGCCGATCGACTTCGCCCGAGGCGGTGCCTTTCCGCATGTACTCTCGACACGCCTCGGTTTGGATGGTGAATCCCGGAGGCACTGGCAGGCCCGCGTTTGTCATTTCGGCCAGACCGGCGCCCTTTCCGCCGAGATCATCCTTCATCTTGCCGTTGCCGTCAGCCTTGCCACCGCCAAAGGAGTAGACGTATTTCGTACCGCCAGCTTTCGATTCCATCACTTCCACATCACTTTCCGCGAGAGTTTGCGTAGCCATAATTATGAGTCCTTTATCGTTCAGATTTCCTGAATTGCAGTAAACCTTGCATGCATCCCTGAAAGCAGGAATGGAGTTCTATTTGCCTTCCGTCACGATCTCAGAGAAATCTGCGATCGTTGAAAATTCCTTCACCAAGGTCTCAAGAAGAGCGAGCCGATTGGCACGGACCCGTTCGTCGTCGACCATGACCATCACCTTATCGAAAAACTTGTCGACGGCAGGCCGCAGCTTGGCAATCTCCAACAGGGCCTGGTCGTAGTTTCGCTCAGCGCGAAGAGTGCGGACCCTCTCCGCCGTGGGGGGAATCAATGCTGCCAGTTCTCGTTCGGCGTCCTCTATCAGAGCGGCCTGCTCGATGCGACTCGATGGAATCTTCCCCGACTCCCGGGCCTGACGCAGAATGTTCTTCATTCTTTTGAATGCCACCGAGATCGAAGCGAAATCCCCAGAGGAGCGGACCTTGGTGACTGCTTCGGCTCTGGCCAGATCATCAACGATGTCGCCCGAACCAGCGGCCAAGACCGCATTCACAACGTCGTACGCATAGCCGCGGGAATCTTTTAAGTAGAATTCGAGCCGTTCGCGGAAGAAGCCATTGATAGCATTTGGGTAATCGACTGTTGCGACGAACTTACCTTCCGCCGGTGACCCAGCATAACGGGCGCGGGCGTCTGTCATAAGCTCCTGCAACCGGAATGGCAGCTTATGTTCGGCAATCGTCTTGACGATACCGTTGGCCTGTCGACGGAGAGCGAACGGATCTTTTGAGCCACTGGGGATCAAACCCAACGCGAACATGCCGGCAATGGAATCCGCCTTGTCAGCAATGGAAAGCACGGCGCCCTCGACGGTACGCGGCACGGAATCATCCATTGATTCGGGTTTGTAGTGGTCGTAAATCGCGGTGGAGATTCCTTGGCGCACATCATCACTCAGATGTTCGTCGAGTTCCTGCACGCGGGCATAGAGGCCGCCAACGATGCCCTGCAACTCGGTGAATTCCTTGACTAGTTCGGTTGTGAGATCCGTTTTCGCCAAGCACGCTGCCTTGTGCACGATGCCAGGACGCACGGCCATCCCACTTTGCTTCACAATTTCCGACAGCCAACTCGCCAACCTCTGCACGCGAATCGTCTTGTCGTAATAGCTGCCAAGGTCCTTCTGAAAAGTTACGTGCCGTAGCAATTCCAAGCGCTCGCGCAACGGTTTTTTCTGATCGGTCTGCCAGAAAAACCGAGCGTCATTGAAACGCGCACGGAGAACGCGCTCGTTCCCGTGCCGGATGATGCCGTCTCGATCGCCGTCAGTGTTCAGCACCGCAAGGAAGTGTGCTGCCAACTTGCCGTTGGAATCTTCAACTGCAAAATATTTCTGATGGTCCCGCATCACCGTGACCAAGACTTTTTCGGGGAGTGTCAGGAATTCGATATCAAAACTGCCGAGAATCGCTGACGGGTATTCGGTCAAATTCACGACTGTATCGAGAAGTTCTTTGTCTTCCCGCCAACGCGCACCGGGGATTGCCCTGGTCGCGGCATCAAGAGATTTTCGAATCTGTTTTTCTCGCTCTTCCCTTCCAAGCACTTTTGCGGACTCGAGCACCCTTACATACTCGGCGCCAGCCCGAGGCACTCGAACAGGAGCATCATTCAAAATCCTGTGACCGCGAGAAGAGTTCCCGGCATGGATTCCATCAAACTCTAGCGGAACAATCTCCTCGTCCAGCAAGGCAACGATCCAACGTACCGGACGGACGAACTTTTCGTTCGGCTTCCGCCAATACATGTTCTTGGGCCAATAAATGGAATTGATTTCCTTCGGCAACAGGTCCGCAAGAATCTCGCGGGAGGCGCGACCCTTCTTTGTAATGGTTGCGGCGAGGTATTCGCCCTTGGGGGTCGCGACAGTTTCAAGCTTGGAAACTTCAACGCCAGCCTTTTTTGCAAATGCGTGCGCGGCAGGTGTGGGCTGCCCGTCTTTGTAAGCGATGTTGGCGGAAGGCCCGTTCACCCGCTCCGTCAAGTCGGGCTGGGAAACCGAAATTCCCGAGGCGAGAACGGACAAACGCCGAGGTGTATCGAAGGCGACGACCTCACCGGAAGTCAATCGCTCTCGTTTCAGCAAATCGGTCACGCGTTGTTTCAGTTCGCGTGACGCTGCATCGATCATTCGTGCGGGGATTTCTTCGGTTCCGATTTCGAGCAGAAAATCTGGCATCAGGCTATCAATCTATCTTCCCAAAGTGACTGAATCTTGAATGTGATGGGCATCACCAGACCGGCGATTCTTAGGCCACGGGCGCTGGATGCGGCTTCCGCTGATGTTTCTTTGCCACCGGTGCAGGGTCATCAGCTTCGCCTGCATCGATTTCGTTTAGCTGTTTCTCGGAACTTTGTTGGTCCACCCATGCTTTCGCGATCCCAACCGCCAAGGCTCGCACCCGCGCAATCACACCGACTCGTTCCGTCACTGAAATGGCCCCGCGGGCGTCAAGAATATTGAAGAAATGGGAGCACTTCAGACACAGATCATATGCGCCGAGTAACGGAAAACGCTTCTTCTCTTCCGAGGTTGCATTCTTGTTTTTTGCCAGCGATGCGTATTGATCTACCAGCGCTGTGCACTCCGCTTCGCAAAGCTCGAAGTGTTTCCACGCTTTCTCAACATCGGCTGCTTCAAAGTTGTAAACGGAAAATTGCTGCTCGTCGGCGAATCGGACGTCGCCATATTTCGTGACGCGCCCATTCAACGGATCTCGCGCCCAGGCGATGTCGTAGATCGAATCGACATCTTGCAGAAAAGCGCCGATGCGCTCCAATCCGTAGGTCAATTCTGCACAAATCGGATCCAGATCCACGCCGCCGCATTGCTGGAAGTAGGTGAACTGCGTGATTTCCAAGCCATCCAGCATCACCTGCCAGCCGATACCCCACGCTCCCAACGTCGGCGATTCCCAGTTGTCTTCTTCGAACTTGATGTCGTGCTGAAGAAGATCGATCCCCAGCGCCCCGAGCGATTCGAGATAGAGTTCCTGCACATTTTCCGGCGGCGGTTTGAGAATCACCTGCAGCTGCATGTGCTTGAACAATCGGTTCGGATTCTCGCCGTACCGCCCGTCGGCGGGACGCCGGGACGGCTGCACATACGCCACCTTGTATGGTTTGGGACCAAGAACTCTTAGAAATGTCTCCGGCGCCATGGTACCCGCGCCCACCTCAACGTCGTACGGTTGTTGAAGAACACATCCTCGTTCGGCCCAAAAGCTTTGTAGCTTGAGGATCAATTCCTGGAACGTCGCCGGATTAGGTTTAGAACTCGTCAAGATTCACACGCTCAAGTCAGCGATTAGCGCTCGTTGTTCAAACGCTTATTCTTTCTAACATTCCCGCCGTAACCAGCTTTCTCTCCAGGTGACGCTCGAGAATCTGAATCAAGAACTTTCTCAAATCCGCGGCCTTGGCTTTCGGCCAATCCCGCTGGTCAAGACCTTCGACGGGAGTGCGAAACATTTGTGCAGCCAGCATTCGTGACTCACCGGATAATTCCGACGACGCCAGGCGCTTGTCGTCGACGCACATTAATCCGTCGGCGAGCACATGATAAAAAGCTCGGCTTCCGTTGAGTCCACGACCGCAAACAATACATTCACCCAGCTCCGGCAGAAACCCGACCAACCTGGTCATCCAGAGCTCAAAATAGGTCACTGGCAGCCAGATTTCCGAACCTTGCAGCGCGGCCAAGACCGCCAATGCAAGCCGGAACACGGCGTCATTTGCCTCGCGGTCCGGTAGCAACTCATCTAGCAGTTCAGCGAGATGCCCGAGCGCGGCTGCCCGCGAATAGCTGACTTCCCTCGCTAACGGCGATTCCAGAACTTCACAAGAATCTAGCCGCGCCAGCTCCTGTCGTTCGCGGTCTTCGTAGTAAGCGCGAACATAAGTCAGCGGCTCAAGCGCACCGCCAAAGCGCCGTCGCGATTTTTTGGCTGCGCGTGCCACTCCCTTCACTTTGCCTTCCAGCCGGGTAAATAAGGTCACCAGCAGGTCCGCTTCGCGCAGGGGGTACGTCCGCAGGACGATCGCTTCCGACTCCTTCAGCGCCATGGAAGCCTGGCTGCAGCTCCACGCCTGATAGCAGCGTTCGCTTGCAGCAGGTAATCTTCGATTGTAATGGACGCACCGCGAGATGTCAGCTTACGAACCCGTATAGATAGAGGTACCGTCGCAAGGTCAAAGCACCGACGGTGTCTGCTATATTTCCGAGAGGTTTGATCGTAGACGGCGACTCGTATGGAACTGGAACTCATCTCCCCGACTGAAATCGCCAAGGAAAAGATCCAGTCCATACAGGACTACACGCTGCTGGCTGTTCGTGCCCTCGCGAACCTATTTCGACGGCCGCTCTACGTGGCGGATGTCATGCAGCAGGCGGACTCGATCGGCGTCGGGTCTCTGCCGATCGTCGTGCTCACTGGCCTTTCCATCGGAGCGCTCTTAGCCCTTAATTCTGCAAACACGCTGCAGCGATTCGGTGGCATTACGCTGATCGGACAACTGGTTTCCATCGGCATGGTGACCGAGTTGGGTCCCTTGATCACGGGCTTGATGGTTGCAGGGCGGAATGCATCGGGGATGGCAAGCGAACTCGGCTCCATGGTGGTGACCGAACAAATCGACGCGATGCGCGCACTTGGCACCGATCCTGCCAAAAAGCTTGTTACCCCGCGGGTGGTAGCCACCATTTTCATGCTGTTTTTTCTGACGATCATCGCCGACTTGCTCGGCCTTGTTGGTGGGAATCTGGTGGCGTCGCTCTTGTTCGGACTCGACATCCGCCAATATTGGACCTCCGCCTGGCAGATTCTCGTCTTCCGCGATGTCTTTATGGGTTTGATAAAGCCGGTACTGTTCGGCTTTGTCATCTCCACCATCGGCTGCTACTACGGTATGTCTACGACGGGTGGAACGCAGGGTGTAGGACGCTCAACGACTCAAGCCGTTGTTGCCTCGTCCGTTCTCATCCTAGTGGTGGATTTCTTTGTCACGAAACTCATCTTCGCGGTTCTCGGATATCGGTGATCGATGGCTTCTCCGACGCTGCCCGCTGAATCGACCGCCCGTCCCACAGCACCCCGTGGCGGCGACGCCATCTCATTCAAAGACGTCGCAATCGCGTTCGAGGACAAACCAGTTCTGGACGGCATTACGTTTCGGCTTGCACAGGGAGAGGCAAAGGCAATTTTTGGAGTCGCGGGCTCAGGCAAAAGCACCTTGCTCAAGCTCGCTTTGGGACTGATCAAGCCGGATGCGGGGCATATCTCCGTGTTGGACCAAGAAATTACCCAGATGCGGGAAGAAGATCTTTTCGAGGTGCGACGCAAGGTGGGGATGGTCTTTCAGGAGAGCGCGCTCTTCGATTCGTTGACGGTTCGGAACAATGTCGCGTTCCGGCTTATGGAAGAACACGACATCTCTGATGATGAGATTGAGGAGCGGGTGAAGGAAGCGTTACGATTCGTCGAACTCGAGCACACGCTCGACAAGTTTCCGTCTGAGCTCTCGGGCGGCATGCGGCGCCGCGTAGCCATTGCGCGCGCGATCATCACTCAACCGGAGGTAATTCTCTACGATTCGCCTACGGGAGGCCTTGACCCGGTCACGTCAAATACGATTATCGAGCTCATCGTGAAACAGCGTGACGTGTACAAGACCAGTTCACTGATGGTAACCCACCGCCTGCAGGATGCCTTTACCATGGCCAACCATCAATTCGATCCAAAGAAGAACGAGATGCGGAAACTGCCTCACGGCGTGAGGAACGACATTCCGATGACCTTCATGATCCTGCGAGATGGAAAAGCAATCTTCGATGGCGATGTCGAGGAACTGGTAGCGACCAAGGACGACTACATCCGAGAATATATTTCGTGAGTGAGTGGTACCGGCGTTTGGGGATTCCGCTTCTTTTTGCAACGCCTGTATCGCTGATAGCCGTGTCTTACATCGGGAGACAGCATCGGCGTTTTTTGGAGCGATCCAGGCCGCTGTCTGAGTCGCAGCGCGCACGACTCAGTCCCTTCTTTTCCTCTACCACGCTGAATACCGTGCGGTTGGCCAATGACTTTGTACCGGTTCCTCCGCTTTATCGGATGATCAGACGACTGGGCCTGCGCAACATGCCGGACCTGTCGGCCATTGCAGGAATTACGTTCATGGACATCATTGTCCACAGCGAGCGACTGTCGGACGCACTGCTGTTCCACGAACTCGTTCACGTGGTGCAGTATGAAGTTTTGGGCCTTAGACGCTTCGCGGGGTATTACGTGCGGGGATTTCTTACCAGCGGAAGCTACGACGATATTCCGCTTGAGAGACAGGCGTATTCTCTCGGACACCGTTTTGAGCAGCGTCCGAGAGAAGGGTTTTCAGTTCTGGAGGAAGTACGGGAGTGGCAAGCAAGTGGTCGGTTCTAACGCCGCTGAGCGTCGTCGCCATCGGGATAACTCTAGCTCGATGGTCTAGCTTTTCGATTCCGCCATCGCTTTGAGCCGGCTTTCTACTCGGGCCGAGACGATTTTCAGCCGCTCCCTGCCTGATTTGTTTTCCGTGATCACTCGCTCCACATTGCCCATCAGGGTGGGGCTGTTCAGCTTCTTACGCACCTCTTTTAACATGGGCTGCAGTTTCGCATAGAGAAACACCATCTCGCCGCTTACACCGGCTTCGAGGAACAAATCTGCGTTGATCACGCCATGAACAACCATGGCTGCAGCCATATCCCAATATCCGCCAACCTGGCGCAACCAGGCGTTTTCCTGGGTTCCCATGGCATTGGCGACTTTCACAAAGTCATCCGCGTTTTTTGGCCAGAACTCCATCAGCATCCAGTTCCTGGCCTTGCGCATTTCCGGTTCGCGACGAAGGTCGTACAGTTTCAAAATCAATTCAGCGTCAGATGCAATAGCTTTCTTCGACATTCGATTTCCTCAATGATCTTGGCACCGTGGTTTAATCCGCCGACTGGGCGGGGGCAGCCTCTGGAGGAGCGGCCCGTTCGTAATCGCATTCCTTGTTCGGGCACGCGATCACAGGACCATCCTTGCGCTGTTTCTCGACCAGAAATTCATGTCCACAACTTGGACACTTTTCAGGAATTGGCTTGTTCGCCGAAGTAAATTTGCACTTCGGATAGTTCGAACATCCATAGAACGTGTTGCCCTTGCGCGCTCGCTTTTCGACGAGCTCGCCGTCCTTGCACTCCGGGCATTTCACACCGATGAAGTTCTGCTTCACATACTTGCACTCGGGGTACCCGCTGCAAGCCGTAAATTCGCCGTAGCGTCCGTGGCGGATCATCAGGTTGCGCCCGCATTTCGGACAAGGCTCGTCCAGCGGAATGTCAGGTACTCGCTTGCCTTGGTCTAACCGCCTTGTCGTCTTGCAGTCCGGATAGCCGGTACACGCCATGAATTGTCCGAAGCGACCGCGCTTCAAAACCATCACGCGTCCGCAGTTTTCGCAGTACTCCTCCTGCGTAGTCTCCTGCACATCCGCCGTATCGAGATCGGGCAGATTAATTGGATTTTCTTTCGTGAAGGTGCAGGAGTTCGGATCTTCCTTATCGTATGTGCTGCAAGCGTAGAAGGACCCGTGCTTTCCCCACTTGATGACGAGTGGTGAGCCGCAACGCTCACACTTTTCATCCGTGGGCTTCTCCATACGCTTGATGTTCTCCATGTGTTTCTCAGCGTATTTGAGATCCTTTTCGAACTTCTTGTAGAAGTCTCCCAGCGCGTCAGTCCACTTTTCCTTGCCTTCTTCGATTTCGTCCAGCTCTTCTTCGAGGCGGGCAGTGTACTGGACGTCGAAAATATCCCGAAAGTTTTCGATCAGGAGGTCGGTGACGACCAGCCCGATCTCCGTCGGGACGAACTTGCCACCGAGTTTTTGGGCATACTGCCGTTCCTGGATGGTGGTCAGGATGGCCGCGTACGTGGAAGGGCGGCCAATGCCGCGCTCTTCAAGTTCTTTCACAAGCGACGCTTCGTTGTACCTCGGCGGCGGCTCTGTGAAATGTTGCTCGGGTTTCAGCTCGCGCAACGTCAACGTTTGTCCCGCTTCGAGCGGCGGCAGTTTGTGCTTCAGTTCCTCGTCTTCTTCGTCTTTGCCTTCTTTCGACTCTTCGTAGACTTTGAGGAACCCATCAAACTTCATGACCGAACCGGTTACGCGGAACCAGTATGTTTCGGTAGCGGACTTCGCATCGATGTCAACCGTTGTCTGATCAAACACTGCCGGCATCATTTGCGACGCTACAAAGCGCTGCCAAATCAGCTTGTAAACCTTGAACTCGTCTTCCTTCAGGTACGCCTTGAGCTGTTCCGGATGCCGCATCGCGGACGTCGGTCGGATGGCTTCGTGCGCCGCCTGCGCTTCCTTCTTCTCTTTATATGTATTGGGCGATTCCGGAATGTACTGCTGACCGTATTCCTTGGTGATGTACTCGCGCAGTTCTGCCACAGCGTCAGGGGCAACGCGGGTGGAATCGGTACGCATGTAGGTGATCAGTCCGACCAGGCCTTCCTCGCCAAGTTCCACGCCCTCGTACAAACGCTGCGCGATCATCATCGTGCGCTTTACGCTGAAGCGAAGCTTGCGAGACGAATCCTGTTGCAGTTTGCTGGTCGTGAAGGGTGGTGTCGCATTGCGCCGGCGTTCCTTTTTCTCGGCGGACCGCACAACCCATTCTGCTTTCTCTAACGCGGAGCGGATCGCCTCGGCCTCTTCCCCGTTGTTGACTTCAACCTTTTCCTGGCCCTTACCCAGGAAGCGCGCGTCGAAAGCCGGCGGTTTCGCGGCGGCCAAGTGCGCGTCGATCGTCCAATATTCTTTTTTCTCGAACGCCTTGATTTCGCGTTCGCGCTCGACGATCAGACGCAGCGCGACGGTCTGCACGCGTCCAGCGGACAGGCCGCGGCGAACTTTGTCCCACAGAAGCGGAGAGACCTGATAGCCGACGATTCGGTCCAACACACGCCTGGCCTGCTGGGCATCTACGAGATTGCGATCTATGTCGCGCGGGTGTTCGAAGGCGGCGCGAACGGCGCGCTGTGTGATTTCGTTGAACGTCACTCTCCGGATGCGTTTCGCGTCTTCGGCTTGCGCTTTCTTAGTTTTTTTCTTTTTCTTTCCGTCCCCGTTCCCCAGTTCATCCGCAAGGTGTGCGGCGATGGCTTCGCCTTCGCGATCCGGGTCAGGAGCCAGATAAATCATGTCGGCAGACAGGGCAAGCTTCTTCAGCTTAGCGAGGACTTTCTCTTTGCCAGGGATAACAATGTAGTCGGTTTCGAAATCCTGACTGATATCGACACCAAGAGTGCTCTTGGGCAGGTCCTTCACGTGGCCTAGTGAGGCTTCGACCGTGAATCCCTTCCCCAAATACTTCTGGATCGTTTTCGCCTTCGCTGGCGATTCGACAATGACAAGACCTTTTGACAATTTTTCCTCTACCTATTCTTGAGTCGGGTTTGAAACTAGCACGAATTGGATGAAGGCAACAACTGCTCGCCCTCTTTCAGCCACTAGCTGCTGGCTGTTCGCTACTGGCAAGGCTCATGCTCATCGGCCTCATCATCCTTGATTGGGCCGGCGTGTCAGTTGGATTTTTTGTACAAAGACCGTCAACATTCTCTGCACTTCGACGAGCTTCTGCTGGGTCTTGACAAAGTCCGCTTGGCTCAGTAACCCGAGGTCCCTTGCGAGTAGTAAGTGGTATTCCGTCTCGCTTGCCGAACCACGAGCAATCTGAAGAAATCGCGCCATCTCTCCATCAGATCTTCTTCCACACCCCTCTGCAATGTTGGCTCCAATCGAAGCTGCTGATCGACGCAATTGTGAGGTTAACCCGTAAGCCTCGCCTCTCGGAAATTGCCGCGTGAGTCCATAGACGCAAAGCGTCAGGTCATGTGCGGCAGCCCATACCCGCAGTTCTTTGAAGTCCTTCACGGATCCCCATTCCTCCCCCCACAGCTAGTAGCCAGCAGCTAGTGGCGCTCTTCTGGAAGCTCTTCACAAAATTCTTTCCCGGCATCTGCCGGATCTTCCCAGCCAGTTCCAGTTCAAACAATGCTGCGAAGATTTCGGAGGGAGAAAGCTCAGGTTCTAGCCGATCGACCAGATCGTCGATGTGCGTAGACTCATCCGCTTTCAACAGCGCCAGAATGCGCTTTTCGTGAGGTCGGATATCACCGTCTGTAAATAAAGATGCGGTTTGGGGTACGTCGGATTCATCGCGGGCTGGGGTGAGAACAAGACGCACATCCTCGGGCAGTTCCTCCCAGACGTCTTCCCACGTGGCCACCAGCTTCGCTCCCTGCTTAATCAGAGTGTTCGGTCCCCAGGAGTTCTTGTTGGTGACGTTGCCCGGGACCGCAAAGACATCGCGGTTTTGCTCAAGGGCGCATCGGGCGGTGATTCGTGTGCCACTGTATTCCGCGGCCTCAACAACCAGCACGCCGATCGAAAGCCCGCTGATAATGCGATTGCGGATTGGGAAATTCTGCGGAGCTGCGAACGTACCCATCGGAAACTCAGAGACCAGTGCCCCGCCTAAAGAAAGGATTTGCTCGGACAACCGGGCATTCTCCTTGGGATAAATCACGTCGATTCCCGTGCCAAACACGGCCACCGTCTTGCCTTTCGCGGAGATTGCTCCCCGGTGCGCCGCAGTATCCACGCCGCGCGCCATGCCACTGAAAATCACTAGCCCGCGCGCTGCCAGATCGCACGACAGCCGTTCTGACATTCCCGATCCGTATGGAGTTGGATGCCTCGTGCCAACGAGCGCGATTCCTGGACATCCGATAACCGACGCATCGCCGCGCACATAAAGAACGAGCGGAGGATCGTAGATTTGCTTGAGGTGCGTTGGATAGCCATCGTCGTCTAAGGTGACAATTTGCGCGCCAGCCGCGGACGCGCGCGCGACTTCTTCACCAGCGAGTTCACGAGACTTGCCGGTCGCAAGGGACTGTGCCGAGACGGCTTGAATTCCAGCAGCTTCCAACTCCGTGAGAGGCGCCCGCAGCACAGCACTGGCACCACCAAAGAATTCAACGAGCCGTCTTGCTTTGGTGGGACCTAAACCAGGCGTGAGCGCGATCGCAAGCCAATCCTGGGCTGCAGCCGACGACAAGACTTCAGTTGCAGACACATGAACCTCCTCCTCGACTTTAGGCAGGCTTCAAAATCAGCGTCAAGGAGGCCGGACACACGTGCTTTGTTAAGATTGAACATTGCATGAGCCGGCTCCGCATCTCGGCAATTTCCTATCTCAACACAGCTCCTCTCATGTGGGATCTCGAGCAAGGAAACCCTGCTGATTTCGACATTTCCTACACGCTCCCTTCTGGTTGCGCGGCAGCTTTACGCGAGGGAACGGCCGATATTGGAATTATTCCTGCTGCGGCGTATGCGACGATCCCGGACCTTCTGATTCTGCCCGGTGTAGCCATAGCAACTCGTCGCGCCGTCCGTTCCATCCTGCTTGTCAGCAAGGTTCCTATCGAACAGATTCGCAGTGTCGCTCTCGACACGTCGTCGATGACATCGGTTGCGCTCACGAAAGTCCTGTTTACGAAATGGCTTGGCGGTGAGCGTCGGTACACCCCGATGTCCCCGGACTTGAAAGCAATGCTTCGCGATCACGATGCCGGGCTGGTGATTGGCGATCCCGCGCTGCAAGTCGACCGTTCACAATATGTGACGCTCGACCTTGCGGAAGAATGGAATCGCCAAACCGGTAAGTCTTTCGTGTTTGCTTTTTGGGCTGTGCGCAAAAAGGCGCTCCGTGACGCTGCGGATGGTGCAAGGTTGGCGGCAATCTTTCAAATGTCCCGAGATCACGGTCTTCGACCCGAAAATCTTACGGCGATCGCTCGCCAATGGGCGCCGGAGCTCAAACTCACAGAGCGAAATGTGATCAAGTATCTGACCCAGAATATTCACTTCGATTTGGACTCCCAGTGCCTCGAAGGGCTGCAGCTGTACTATCGCTACGCGGCTGAAATTGGAGTGCTTCCAAGCGTCTTAGACTTGCACTTTGCCGACGCCTTCACTCCTCAGACCAACAACTTCTGAAGTCACTCATTCGAATAATTCATGTGGCGATCACGGAATTTTCCGGTTTAATAAGACGATGAATTCCGCACTCATTGTTTCAACGCCGTTCGCCAAGGTGGGAGACCCGTTATGAACACTTGGTTGGGTTGGGCGGCAACGGCCGTCTTCGCGTGTTCCTACTTTGTGAGGAATCCCAGTCGCATGCGACTTGTGCAGGCTGCCGCGTCGATCTTCTGGATCCTCTACGGTGTCGTGATCCACGCAACGCCAATCATTGTCGCCAATGTCATCGTTGCCAGTTTGGCGATATTCTCAGCGCTGCGAGGTCCTGAAGTGGCTAAGCCAGCTCCCGCAGAGTGAGTAGCACATAGTTCTCATGTCAGTTGGTGAACGTACACCGTTCAAGCTAAAATCATAGAAACGCCTTATGTCACTGACGAAAGCGCAAGCTCTCGAGATGTTCGAATCCGATGACCTCATCGGAATCGGTATGGAAGCAGATGCAGTCCGTCGCGCAAAGCATCCCGACGGTATCGTGTCCTACATCATCGACCGCAATATCAACTACACGAACTTCTGCACTGAATACTGCACATTCTGCGCGTTTTATCGTCCGCTCAAAGGGCCTCAAGCCAAAGAAGGCTACATCCTCGATTTCGAAACGATCTACGAGAAGATTCGTGAAACCGTCGAACTTGGCGGCACCGGAGTTCTGATGCAGGGCGGGCTGCATCCTGACTTGAAAATCGAATGGCACGAAAAAATGCTGCGCGGAATCAAGGAACGGTTTCCGAAAGTTCACCTTCATTGCTATTCGGCGTCGGAGATTCTTGCAATCGCGGAATACAGCTCCTTGACTCTGCGGGACACAATCTCTCGTCTTCGTGATGCGGGGCTGGACTCGATCCCCGGCGGAGGGGCGGAAATCCTGGACGACGAAGTTCGATTCAAGATTGCGCGCCTCAAATGCCTGACCGAAGACTGGCTCAGCGTTCACCGGACTGCTCATCAACTGGGCATGCGAACGACGGCGACGATGATGTTTGGGGTTGGCGAAAACTTCGAACATCGCGTTAACCATTTCCAACGACTGTATGACCTGCAGGAAGAAACAGGTGGATTTACGGCTTTCATTCCGTGGAGTTTCCAACCTACCAACACCGCCTTGGGCGGACGCAAATGGGACGAAGCCACGGCCGTTGAATACTTGAAGGTGCTCGCCATCTCGCGGCTCTATCTGACGAACTTCTTGAATGTGCAATCGAGCTGGGTCACGCAAGGGCTGAAGGTCTGTCAGATGGGCTTGCGCTTCGGAGGCAATGATGTTGGCTCCGTCATGCTGGAAGAAAATGTGGTGCGCGCCGCTGGGGTGACGAACTGCACGACAGAAGAAGAATTGCGCCGGATTATCCGCGACGCCGGTTTTCGGCCAGCGCAGCGAGATTCCCTCTATCGAACGTATTTCTTGAACTAACCCTTCTCGCTCGGTAACCAGCAATGAAAATCCGATCGATTGTCGCGCTGTGTTTGATCGTGACGGCGGTCGTGTTTGCCGATGACAAAAACGCAAACGCCAAGAAGGCGGGGTCGGTTTCCGGAGTGGTGGTCAGAGAGCCGGGCAGTCAACCTTTAAAAAAAGCAACCGTCACGCTGGTTGCGGAAAATCAGACAGATGGCGGAAACTACACCGCCACAACGGACGCGAACGGACGCTTCTCAATCGACCAAGTCCGCCCCGGACGTTACCGGATGCTGCTTGAGCGTACCGGGTATGTCGAAGTCAACGAGCGCCAGCGAAAGTTCGACGGTCGTACGCTCTCGGTATCGTCTGGCGAAGAACTGAAAGACCTGCAGCTAAACATGCTGATGACGGCGACCGTTCTTGGTCGAGTGGTCGACGAGGATGGCGATCCGTTGCCCGCCGCCGAAGTAACCGCCTTGCGTAAGTCTTTCGGTAAAACACAATGGGAAGCGTTGAACTCCGAGCGTACCAACGATCTCGGAGAGTTCCGGCTTTCCGGTCTCTTTCCAGGTCGCTACTACCTTTCCGTCAGTCCCGCGCCGGACTATCAACGACTTGCTTCGGCTGAAACGCCTGCGGACGCCTCGAGCGGCCAACCCGATCTCAGACGGGTGACAACTTTCTATCCTGGGACTACCGACCGTAACCAAGCCGCCAGTCTTGATCTGCGTGCCGGCGACGAAATTCCCGTGAATTTCACAATGATCCCTGGCCGTGCGTACGCTGTGCGTGGAAGCGTCGTCGGAGTTCCCGCGGGGAAGAAGGCCGCAGTCATCCTGGTCGCCCGGGAATACAGCCTGGTATTCAATTCTGCCGAGATTCAAAAGAATGGCAAGTTCGAAGTACGCGGGGTTCCGCCAGGGTCTTATGTCGCAATGGCTATGACGGATGATGAAACTGGCGTGTTTCGTACGGCTCGACAGTATGTCGACGTAGGTTCAGCCGATGTCGAAGACGTCCGCCTTGCTCCCGTATCAGCTGGGGTGGTTCGGGGCCAGATATTTTCTGACAGGCCGGCTGGATTCTCGCACGGCTACGTCTCACTTCATGCGCTTTTCGATGACGGTTCAGAAACAGATTTCGCAGGTGCAGGGGATTTCGAAAGGTCCTCTGGCGCCAGCGTGCAAGCAGACGGAAGCTTTGAAATCAAAAATGTTCTGCCAGGCAAATATGCAGTTGAATTTATGAGCGCATCCGGTGAACCCGGGAAGTATTTCGTCAGCTCGGTGAGGCTTGGGGCATCCGCCGCGGATATTGGATTCTCAATCAACGGCAGTACGGGCCCACTCTACATCACCCTCAGTTCTCATTCCGCTGCTATCGAAGGTTCCGCTGTCGACGATCATGATAAGCCCTTATCTGACTGCACAGTTGTGGCGGTTCCAGAAGAACAGTTCCGTAAAATCCCTGCGCGCTTCGGCAAGTCTCGGACGGATCAGAATGGACACTTCACGATTCGCGGACTTGCTCCCGGCCCCTATACCGTTTTTGCATGGCAGGATCTGGACGGCGAACCTTATCTCGATTCGGCGTTCTTGAAGACGCAACCGGATTTGGGGAAATCGATTCACGCGGACGCAGACAAGACAGCCATAATCACCATCAAAGCGGCTGAAGTCCCAGTCGATAGTCGCTGACGGCCGGCGAGAATCCGTATTTTTCGCATCAGGTACAATAATTGTCGCGAGACCGCACGTTGCCCGGAAGGATGCGTCCACCGTACCTGTGTTTGTCCCCCATTTAGCGCTCTTGGCCACTCTTGCCGCGCCTCGCGGTGTTGCACAGTACATTCGCCAACATTTCCTCGATACGACTTTTAAAGGCCTTTATCATGCCAACGCCTTTGACATGGCGTTGCTCATCCCGTATTTCATAGTGCTTATCCTGCTCGCCTCCTACGGAGCTCACCGCTATGTCCTCGTTTATCTTTATTACAAGAACAAGAAGAATCACACGACAGAACCACAAGCACGTTTCGAAGATCTTCCGCGCGTAACCGTTCAACTTCCGATTTTTAATGAGCAATACGTAGTTGATCGCCTTCTCGACTCGATCTGCAAGCTCGACTACCCACGCGAGAAACTCGACATCCAGCTGCTCGACGACTCAACAGATGAAACCGTCGAAGTGGCTCGCGGCCTGGTTGAGCGGTACGCCGCGATGGGCTATCCGGTTACATATCATCACCGGACCAATCGCGAAGGCTTCAAGGCCGGGGCGCTCGCCGAAGGACTGAAATCTGCCAAGGGAGAGTTCGTCGCGATCTTCGATGCTGACTTCGTCCCGCCCGAAGATTTCCTGATGAAGGTGATCCACCATTTCACCAATCCGAAGGTCGGCATGGTGCAGACGCGATGGACGCACATCAACCGCAACTACTCATTCCTAACTGAAGTTGAAGCCATCATGCTCGACGGACACTTCGTTCTCGAGCATTCGGGACGTGCGCGTAGCGACGTGTTCTTCAACTTCAACGGCACCGCTGGAATGTGGCGACGCCAGGCCATTGAAGAGGCGGGCGGCTGGCAGCACGACACACTTACTGAAGACACCGATCTTTCCTACCGCGCTCAACTGAAGGGCTGGAAGTTTGTTTATCTGCAGGATGTCGAGTGTCCCGCGGAACTCCCTGTTGAGATGACCGCGTTCAAGACGCAACAAGCGCGTTGGGCCAAGGGCTTGATTCAAACCAGTAAGAAAATTCTCCCGCAGGTTCTAAAGAGCGATGTGCCTCGGCACGTGAAGCTGGAAGCATGGTTTCACCTGACTGCCAACCTGAGCTACCCGTTGATGATCGTTCTTTCTGTGCTTCTGTTACCCGCAATGATCATCCGTTTCTATCAGGGATGGTTTCAGATGCTCTATATCGACCTGCCATTGTTCATGGCGTCCACATTTTCGATTTCAAGCTTTTACCTGGTCTCCCAGAAAGAACTCTTCCCCCGCACATGGCCGCGCGCATTTCTCTACCTGCCCTTTCTCATGGCACTGGGCATCGGACTAACCATTACCAACACGCGCGCCGTACTGGAAGCATTGGTCGGCAAGCAAACAGCATTTGCGCGCACGCCGAAATATCGCGTGGAATCGAAGAAAGATAAGGTTGGCGCAAAAAAATATCGGAAGCGCCTGGGATGGGTACCGTGGGTGGAGTTGATGATCGGCACCTATTTCGCATCGACAGTCTACTATGCGATCGCGAATGAGAATTACATCACGGTGCCATTCCTTTTACTGTTTGTAGTCGGCTACTGGTACACCGGTTTGATGTCCCTTCTTCAAGGACGCTTCGCCGGAGTCTCGCTTGGTTCGGAGAACCACACCAAGCCGTTCCCGGTCGGTGTGTAGCCAGTCATCCACAACCCATTCTTTCCACGTCCGCGACGCGGAGAGTACAATTCCCACCGTTCCTCGTCGGCTTCCACAAACCCCCACGCCTACATTAAGGAGGATCCGATGCTCTGCAAGAGAATTCTCATCTCGTTAGGTGCCGCCGCTCTCGTTATACCTCTCATCCATTGCGGGTCGAAACACGACTCGGACGAGAAATATGTTCTCATCTCCGCCAACCTTCAGGTCCCGTACTGGCAAACCGCCGGAGCAGGGTTTTCACAGGCTTCGTCACAACTTCAGGTCCGGTCTGACTTTGTCGGTCCGAACACCTACGACCCCAAAGCGGAGGTCGAAGCCTTTGAGCGCGCTATCACGCAGAAACCTACAGGTATTTTGGTTTCAGCCGCAGATCCTAACATCCTGAAGGACAGCATTGATAAGGCGATCGCCGCTGGAATCCCGGTGATCACAATTGATTCGGATGTTCGCGGCAGTAAGAGATTGTTTTTTATCGGCACCAACAACTACCAGGCTGGGGTCATCGGCGGGCAGCGACTGGCCAATGATTTAAAAGGAAAAGGCAATGTCATCGCGTTCAGCATTCCCGAGCAGACAAATATGGCTGAGCGGCTTCGTGGCTACCGCGATGCACTTGAAGCGCATCCACAAATCAAGATCACTCGTGTTGTAGACATCAAGGGCGACCCTCGCATTGCTTTCGACACGACGACTGAAATTCTTGGAAAGGAAAAAGATAAGGTGGACGCCTTTATCTGTCTCGAAGCGCTCGCGGGCAAAGAGGTCGCAACCGTGCTGAACAGCAACAGCGTTACCAACAAAGTTGTCATTGCGATGGATACCGATCCCGACACGCTCGATTGGATTCGCAAAGGCGTGATTTCAGCGACGATCAGCCAGAAGCCTTACACCATGTCCTACGTCGGCCTAAAGATGCTGGATGATCTTTATCACCACAAGTTAGCTTCGCTGGACAAGACTTGGGCGAACGACAGTTTTGCACCGATCCCTGCATTTGTGGACACTGGGTCGGCGCTGATCGACAAAACAAATGTCGAGGAGTTCGCGCAAGCCAGCAAGTCCGCAACTCAAAAGTGACGCATTACAATCATCGCCGTCTAATCCGCTGCGGAGGACGACTGCGGCAAGGATGTAGCATGCCACCGGTCGACTCCTCGGCGAAGCAGAAGCATGTTCAGAACCCGAAAGGCACGGAATGACTCGTAGGATACTTGCCACACTCGTCGTTGCAATTCTTCTAACACTTGCAATTCCTACCTTGTACGCTCTTGACCGCCAATCAAACGCTGACTACCGCGCTCGCCGGCAAGCACTGGCTGCCAAAACTGGCACGGGTGTCGTAATCCTCTTCGCGCCGATGGAGGCCGAAGGCCCTAACGATCTTTATGGGTTCCGACAGAACGACGATTTCTTCTATCTCACGGGTTGGACCGAACCTGGCGCTGCCATTTTGATCGCGGGCGCGGCCGAGGCGATCGGCAACAACGCTGCGCGACCGTACACGGAGATACTCTTCTTCCCTGCACACAATCGTGTTCAAGAGCGATGGACTGGACCTAAGCTAGGAGCCGACAATTCGGACGCGTCAAAAATCACGGGATTTGATCGCGTGGACACGCTTGATCACTTACGCGACGTTATCGTACCCCTGCTGCCTCTCCCCCGATCGACGGTATATTCAGACTTGCCTTCCTACGGTGACACCTCAGCCTCGGTCGGTCCGCTCGATTGGCTCAAGCGCGCGAATGCTTTCGCCGGATATGTGTCATTCGAAGATGTGAAACCGATGGTTTCCGTATTGAGAACCCACAAGGATCCGGGAGAGATCGAGCGCATCCGTAGAGCAACGGATTATTCCGTCGCGGCTCACCTGGCAGCAATGAAAGCGGTAAAGCCAAACGTCAATGAGCGAGAAATTTCGGCGCTGATGCAATACGAATGGGGTAAACGCGGATGCGAGCGCCCTGCCTATGCACCCATCGTTGGCTCAGGCTTTAATTCAACTGTTTTGCATTACTCCGACGATTCCAATCCAATTAAGGATGGCGACGTCGTAGTGATTGATGCAGCAGGCGAATACGCCATGTACGCTTCCGACATCACGCGTACGTTGCCAGCCAGCGGGAAATTCACGGCTCGCCAGCGCGAAATCTACGACATCGTGCTGGGAGCGCAGCAAGCAGCAGTAGCGGCGTTCCGATCCGGCAAATCCAATCTGAAGCGTGATGATGCCGACTCCCTATACAAAGTCGCGTTCGAGTACATCAACACCCACGGGAAAGATACACATGGCGAACCGCTGGGAAAATACTTCATTCACGGCCTGAGCCATTACGTCGGGCTCAACGTGCACGATGACAATGACTACACTGTTCCTTTGGGACCTGGATCTGTATTCACGATCGAACCAGGAATTTACATTCCGGAAGAGAGCTTGGGTGTCCGCATCGAAGACATTCTCTACGTGGACAAAGACGGCAAGCTCGTAAATTTAACGGCAGGCTTGCCTCACACCGCCGACGACGTCGAACACGCGATGTCCGGAAAACCGTAAAGGCCTGCAGCATCTATCCTGATTGTCATCCTGAGGCCGCTGGCGAGCGGCCGAAGGAGATGGTTTCTTCCACCAGTATGAGTCCCCAAACTACGCCGAGACTCTAACGCTCTTCTGCTATGCTACTTAGTTGTGCGGATGACTTGGTGGTTCCTGATTCTGGGTGTGAGCTCGCTGGCAGTCGTGTGGGTCATCGTTGCTCTTTACGTGCGAGTTCGAAATCAGATGAAAAGCTCGGAACGGCGCCGGCCCAATGCTTCAGTTGAAGGGGATTCTGACCGAAAACTTTAGTAGGGACGTACGGGTCTACGTCGAGTAAACACCAGCACGGAGATGGATATGTCGAGAACAGGGCAGACGATTGCAGTCCCTCAAGATCGAACCTACGAATGGGCGCGCCAAGCCGCGATTGTCGTTATCGCCAGCGTCTTCGTCGCACTCTGTGCGCAGGTTACCGTCCCACTTCCCTTCACTCCTGTACCCCTAACGCTGCAGAATTTCGGTGTCCTTGTTGTCGGCTTGACGTTGGGTGCCAGAAGAGGATTTGCCGCGTTGTTGCTCTATCTCGCCGAAGGCGCGATGGGAATGCCTGTGTTCAACCCCACTGGTCCCGGTGGAGTATTGCAACTCTTTGGCCCGACCGGCGGCTTTCTGATGGCGTATCCGTTGGTCGCTGCGATCGCAGGCTGGGTGATGGAGCGCGGGAACAAGACTTTCAAGCGCGCTCTCTCTGCCGGCTTCCTAGGTGAAATCGCCTTGTTTGTTGGGGGATTGGGCTGGCTCACCATTCTCACGGGCTCCCCCGCGCAAGCTGTTCGCATGGGGCTTTACTGGTTTGTGTTTGCGGAGGTCATCAAGATCTTCCTGGCCGCCGCTGTTAGCCTTCGCGCCAAGCAATGGATGAGGTAGTAAGACTAGAAGGGCACAGGTTGAGAGTCGACATGAGCGAGTCAGTCACAGAAACCGAGAAAACACATCACGCAGCGGCGAAAGAGTCACGCGAGATCACCGTCGCTCATAGTCCTGACTCTGACGATGCATTCATGTTCTATGGGCTCGCGACCAACAAAGTTCGAGTGCCTGGCCTGCGCTTCACGCACACACTGTGCGACATTGAGACACTCAATCGTAAAGCGATGGATGGTGTTTACGACCTGACGGCAATCTCGTTTCACGCGTTTCCCTACATCCAGGACCACTATGCACTTCTGTCATCGGGTGGAAGCGTCGGCGAAGGATACGGGCCGATGGTTGTCGCCACTCGCCCGTTTTCGCAGTCGGAAGTGAAGAAAGTGAAAATTGCGGTGCCGGGGACACTTACCACGGCGTATCTGGCGCTGAAGCTTTTCGCGCCCGGCGTCGAGACTGAAGTCGTGCCTTTCGATCAGATTATCCCGGCAATTCTCGAGGGGAAATACGAAGCGGGAGTGATCATTCACGAAGGCCAGCTCACATACTCAAAAGCTGGATTGCAACGCGTGGTGGATCTCGGGAAGTGGTGGCAAAAAGTGACCGGACTTCCTCTCCCCTTGGGAGGAAACGCAATTCGGCGGGATCTTGGCCCCGAGTTGATTGCCAGCGTGGCGCGCGCACTGCACGACAGCATTCAATATGCGATCGATCATCGAGACGAGGCTCTCGCCTATGCGATGCAGTTTGCTCGCGACCTCGATACGCCTTTGGCTGATAAGTTCGTCGGCATGTACGTCAACGAGCGCACGCTTGATTACGGGCCCGACGGAAAAGAAGCGATTCGGAGACTGCTGGATCTAGGCCACAAGGCGGGCATCATCCCGCACGAGCCAAAAGTAGAATTCGCCGCGTAGCCACCCGAATTTGTGCCGTTGCCCACTTGACAGGACCCAAGCCTACTTTGCATCGGCTCAGTTTGTCGTTCGATCTAGCGAACCTTGATCGGAAACGAAAACACGGGCTCGATGTCTACGGGAACACTTGCTGCCGACTTCAATGCGGTTTGCAACGCGTCCGGCATCTGCCCATATTTCTTGAACCAGTTTTCCGCACGCGCGCGATCCCCCGTCGCTTCGATCTCGAGCAATTCCTTCGCAAGGCTTGCGACCGCCGCCGGCATCTTCGCATAGTCGATCGAGTAGCGTCCTGAGGTCTCTCGCTGAATCGCGCCCTGCTCCGACAAGTAGTTAAACTCCATCATCTCGGCCTGGCCATGCGCTTCCCCAACTCCGAATCGCACTGTGCGAAACATTCCTCCCACGTACGACGCATAAAACTCCTCCAGCCGTTCTTTGGGCAGCGCGCCGTTATCGACTAGCCACTTGAGACCGTACATTCCGACCACATCAGCCTTTGCCTCTTCGAGCCCGCTGAATGCAGGACCAATCGCCTCGCGAATGCTGACCTTGCCCGATGGAGTTCGCGCGTAAGCGGGTCCAAGGCCATGTGCAATTTCGTGCATTACTGTGCTCTGCAGGTAGCCAGCGCCGGTCACTTTCCCAGCTTCATCCGCGCGCAGCAACAACTTTGCGACAGGCAGGATGACGTAATTCACGCGTGCATCCATGAAGTTCTTAAAGAAAATCTTCTTGCTGCCTTTGGCCTCGTGAACACGCGGATCGTTTGGGAGATTGTCGGCCACCGCTTGATATCCGTGCAGCAGGTCACCTGTGCGGAATGGTGCGTCCATGACTTCCATGGGCGTTTCCAACCCGCGTTTGGAGGGACGATCTTCCGCGGGTAGCGGTAACGCATCCTGAATATCCGGCACATATTTCTGAAACAGCGCCAGCTTCTGCGTCTCTGCCTCATTGCGAACCAGGACCGCCGCTCCAAACGATCCTTTAATGCCGAGCAGACCGTCAAGATACGTTTCGTAGGGCGCGAAAATCAGATCAAACTTTGGATTCTTGAGCTCGAGCCACGCAATATCGCTCGGATAGTAGTCGTCGCTGAGCAAGGCGTCAGCACGCAGCAGAAGGAATTTTGCAAAGGCAGCGTCATCGCTCAACTTTGCTGCATCGCGTAGCGCTTTGGATGCCGGCTCGAGGAATGAACGATATGCGATGCGATAAGGCAAGCCTTCGAGTTCCGCACCATGCCAGCGCACTACCGTGAACTGGCTATAGAGTTGGGCTTTCTTGTCCGGATGCTCCTTCACGTCCTGTTCGATCTGCGCCTGCGTGAGCCCGACCGGATAGAATCCGCGTCCTGGTGGCATCGGTTCGGCTCCAACAAACGGACGATTATCGTTTAACAAGTCAAAACGAGAGGCATTGATCCAAACAAAACGGCGCAACTTGACGTCGCGTGGAATTTGACTGGTCGCGAGAGACTGATACAGCGTCAAACCCTCCGGATCATTTTGCCGCCAGAAGATGTCTTCCAAATACCTGCAGGCAATGACCAGTTTTTCCACCATCTGGCGTTCACGCGAACTCAGACCCTTGGCGTCAAAAGGCATTTGCACTCGTCGGAACTTCGCCAGTTGCGTGTCGAGATCTGGTGCAACCTTCAATCCGGCGGAGGAAGCCCCGCGAGCAGCAGAACCGGTCATCACTTTGCGTTTGGTGGGCTTCGAGGGTGATGTCGTCTGAGAGACTGAGGTGGTCGAGAGGAAAACAAGGGACAGGAAAAGTGCACCGGCAACTTTCATCATCCTTGAAATTCTAGCAGAGCATTTCTGCGCAACTTTCAACGACAGTCGATTCCGACAAGACAAACGTTATGATGTTGTAGTGACTCGAAAGATGAACAACGGAGCACAGAACCTTCTCATCGATGCGGACGATACACTTTGGGAGAACAACGTCTACTTCGAGCGAGCGATCGCGCGATTCATCTCGTTCCTCAACCATCGCGAGTACGCGCCGGCGCAAGTGAGACAGGTTCTAAACCAGGTCGAGCGCGAAAGCATCGTTCAACATGGCTACGGGTTGCATAGTTTTGCACACTCGCTGGTCGATACGTTTGAACGGCTTTCCGTTGATCCGGTTACGCCCGAATTGCACGAAACAATTCATGGCTTCGCCCACGAGATCGCCGACCATCCAGTCGAAATTCTTCCTCTGGTTCCAGAAACACTGCAGTATCTCTCCGAACGCCACCACTTGATCTTGATGACTAAGGGAGCGATTGCCGAGCAATCCGGCAAAATTGAACGCTCAGGATTAAAAGAATATTTTGCCGCAGTGGAGATCGTCGCCGAGAAGGATCCGGCCGTGTATCGGTCGGTAACGTCGAAGTATGCCCTGCCGAAAAATGAAACGTGGATGATCGGCAACAGTCCGAAGTCCGACATCAATCCCGCGCTGGTCGCGGGATTGAACGCGGTGTTCGTTCCGCACGGACAAACCTGGATACTCGAACACGAAGAAGTTGCTTCGGCGCCCCCATCACAACACCTCCTGGTTGTAGAGCGATTCGCACAACTTCGGGAACATTTCTAGCTACTAGGCGCTGATTTCACCCAGTCCCCATGCATGCTAACCTCAAATGGCCGTGTAGTTGCACCACTTCGCGTGGCATTGCAAAAAGACAATTTTCGAAGGGTTCTGCGCACCGTCGAGGCTCTATCGGATCTTGGTCCTGAGCTGACCGAGGAGCGCGAGTTTGCGCAAACCGCAATCCTGATGCTGAACACGCTGCGCGAGGCAGCGGGCGCGGCGGAGGGAGTAGTTTTTGCTTTTAGCGAGCGGCCGGCGTTGTTGACATCACTCGCGTCGCAAGGCTTCGTGCTACTACCTGATCCGGCAGTCGTACCGCTGCTCCCCAAACATGTTCATGCCCTGAGCGCCGCACGCGCGCCCATCCTGCTGAACAGTTCCACAGTCGACGTATTCCTGAGTTCAAACGGCAATGTAGCGCCGGAATTGTTCCGATGCCTGTGCCCACTGAAAGTTGGGAGCAAGCTCGTCGGAATGGTTGCTCTTGGACGGCGAGAGAGCGATTCGTCTTACTCTGCAGAAGATCTTGATGCCGTCCAGTTGTTGAGCCACTATGTGGCGCTCGCGGTCCAAAATCACGCGCTGTCGCAAACATTGGCACAGCGTGTGTCTGAGAACTTGCGGCTAATGGCTTCCCTTCACGGTTTCTACGACAATGCGCTGGAAGCTTTTGCCACTGCGATCGATGTGAAGCATGTGAACATCCACGGACACTCGCTGCGCGTGGGGCGTTTTGCAGCCTCGATTGGTGAAGCAATGGGGCTTGAGAGTGGTGAGGTTGCAGCGATCCGCTCCGCGGGCTATCTGCACGACATTGGCAAGGTCGCCGTCGACAAGCGGTTGTTTGGAAAACCAGCTGCGCTTGATCCTGATGAATTTCAGGAAATGGCTGATCACACCACGGTCGGGCATCAAATCGTCAGCAACGTGCAATTTCCCTGGCCACGCATTCCAGAGATTGTGCGCTGGCACCACGAACGCGGCGACGGATCCGGCTATCCTGACGCATTGCACATGGACGAAGTGCCGCAATCGGTTCGTATCGTCGCCTTGGCGGATACCTTCGACGCAATGACCAGTGATCGTCCTTATCGCGAGTCGTTGTCAGTCGGCGGCACACTCAGCGAGCTCGTGCGTTTGACTCCTTCAAAGTATGACCCGGATGTGGTGCAGGCCTTGCTGATTCAACTTCGACGGGATGCTGTGGGCAGCAATCGCACTCCGTTTTTAGCGGACAAGCATTCGGTAAACATCGCTCCGGGCGACATCGATCATCTAGCAGCCGCGTTGCAACATAAGACCACCAACGGCCGCCGATATGTGACCTAGTACTATGCATCTCTCGTAGAATCAGCGACTTTCGGGAAGACAACTTTCGTCCATACGTTGGGTTTATTCTCACTAGACTGTCGTTCGTCTTCGACTCCATGCCGATAACACATCGTTCCGCATTTCTGACGATTACGGCTTTCGCAATTACGCTCGCGGTCTGCACCCAAGTTGCAATCGGAAAAAAGCAAGAGTCCGCGAGTGCGCAGATGGATGCTCGGAAGCGCGCCGCTCACGCAGTGAACCGGCTGACGTTTGGTCCCCGTCCCGGCGATGTCGACCATGTGCTGGCAATTGGCGTAGACAAGTGGATCGAGGAACAACTGCATCCGGATAAGATTGACGATAAAACGTTGGACGTTCGACTGGCACCGTTCCGCACGCTGCGAATGGATACGCGCGAACTTGTAGAGAACTTTCCACCCCCGCAAGTGATCAAGGCTGTGAAGGACGGGCGAATGTCGATGCCGTCCGATCCTGCCAAACGTGCCGTTTACGAGGCGCAGATGGAACGTCTCGATCGAAAGCAGGACGCGAAAGTCGAACCGGCCAAAAGCACAAGCTCAGACGACACGAATGCAAACGGTAAAAGTAAGGTGAGCGATGAAGAGCGGCAGCGTCGGCGAGAAGTGCGTCAAGACGTTTCGGCTCAAGTAGAAGAATTACTCGACCTTCCCCCCGAGCAGCGCATGAAGCACGTGCTGAAAATGTCGCCGGAAGAACAAATCGCGCTCAGCGCATCACTCAAAGGCGAAAAGGGGCAAGCGTTTGCGGATGGATTGTCAGCGCAGCAACGCGAGACGCTGATGGCGATCAACAACCCTCAGCGCGTGGTTGTCAGTGAATTGACGCAGGCGAAACTGCTGCGCGCGATTTACAGCGAGCGACAGCTCGACGAAGTGATGTCGGACTTCTGGTTCAATCACTTCAACGTGTTCATCAACAAGGGCGCAGATCGCTATTTGCTTACGGAATACGAGCGCGATGTGATCCGCCCGCACGCCCTTGGAAGGTTTGAAGACCTGCTAGTTGCAACTGCAAAGAGCCCGGCGATGCTGTTCTATCTGGACAACTGGCTGAGCGTGGGACCAGATTCAGATCTCGCGCGTGGAGTGATGCAACATGCACCACATAAACGTCGCAGTCACGTTAGGCCTCGGCCTGTCGCGGGCAAGGGCAAGAAAAAATCGAACGGCCTGAACGAAAATTATGGCCGCGAGCTAATGGAATTGCACACGCTCAGCGTCAATGGCGGCTACACGCAAGCGGACGTTACCGAGGTCGCAAAGGTCTTTACAGGCTGGACGCTCGCTGAGCCACGCAAAGGTGGCGGCTTTAAGTTTGAGCCTGCTATGCATGAACCGGGCGACAAGGTTGTCCTTGGCCATCGCATTAAAGAGAATGGCGAGAAAGAAGGCATGCAAGTATTGCGCATGCTGGCCCGCGATCCGCGGACGGCTCGATTTATTTCGCTGAAGCTGGCGACACGTTTTGTGTCGGATGAACCACCGCAGGCTCTCGTCGACCGCATGACACAAACGTATTTGAAAAAGAATGGGGACATTCGCGAAGTGCTGCGCACTCTTTTCCGGTCTCCGGAATTTTGGTCGCCGCAAACGTATCGTGCGAAAGTAAAAACACCGCTTGAGTTTATCGTCTCTTCCGTGCGTGCCTCGGGCGCAGATGTGACCGATACCGGCGCGCTCGCCTCACAGTTGAACAACATGGGAATGCCGCTGTACGGCATGCAACCGCCGACCGGCTACTCCATGAAAGCGGATACTTGGGTGAATTCTTCAGCTCTGCTGGGACGCATGAATTTCGCGCTTGCAATGACAGCCGGTAAAGTCAAAGGGGTAACGGTTGATTCGCAAGGGTTTGCTGCGAGCACACCAGTTGGAAACAATGCGGTGCTAGCCAGGTTTGAGAGTACGCTGCTGGGAGGCGACGTCTCGGAGCAGACTCACGCCACAATCGTGAAGCAATTGAACGATGGAAAGGCAAACAGCGCGATGGTTGCGGGATTGATCTTGGGCTCTCCGGAGTTCCAGCGACGATAGGTTCCTACCTATAGTACCTGTGCGGGGTTGTTGATCATGGTCACTCGTCGAGTGTTTTTGCAAAGCGGCGCACTTGCAGTCGTGGGGACTGCCGCCATTCCCAGCTTCCTTACGCGGGCGGCATTTGCTGGCGACAGCGTCGCGGGACCAAAGAAACGCCTGGTTGTTCTTTTCCAGCGAGGGGCCGCCGACGGGCTAAATATTGTTGTGCCTCACGAAGAACGCGCGTACTACGCGATGCGTCCGACGATCCACATTCCGAAGAAGCAAGTTGTCGATCTCGACGGTTTCTTTGGACTGCATCCCTCGATGTCGGCCTTCAAGCCATTCTGGGATCAGAAGCAATTAGCGATCGTGCATGCGGCTGGGTCGCCGGATCCGACGCGTTCGCATTTCGATGCGCAGGACTACATGGAGTCAGGCACGCCGGGCTTGAAGTCCACCTCCGATGGGTGGTTAAACCGCGCACTTCATACGCTACCTGCCGCGCAAAGCAAATCAGCATTTCGGGCAATCGCGCTCGGGCCTTCCCTGCCTCGCATTCTTTCTGGCGGCGAAGCAGCGATCGCGGTCAATAACGTGGCAGATTTCGGCGTGGGTGGCCGCAACCCGAATGCTTCGCCTGCCGCGAACAGTTTTGAGGCGATGTATCAGCAATCGGTCGACACCGTTCTTCACGGTACCGGTAAAGAAACATTTGAAGCGGTGAAGATGCTGAAATCCGCGAACCCGGCACGCTACAAGCCCGCGGCAGGTGCAAACTATCCGCGCGGACGTTTCGGTGACAGCCTCAAGCAACTTGCGCAGTTGATTAAGGCGAATCTTGGGGTGCAGGTAGCATTTGCCGATATCGGCGGATGGGACCATCACGTTAATGAAGGGAGCACGCAAGGCCAGATCGCAAACATCACGAACGAATTTTCGCAGTCGATCGCTGCATTCTGGACTGACCTAGGCAATCTGGGGGACGACACGGTGATTGTCACCATGTCAGAGTTTGGCCGAACTGCCCGCGAGAACGGAAACCGCGGCACGGATCACGGACATGCAAACGTAATGTTTGTGCTGGGTGGTCCTGTGAAAGGCGGCAAAGTCTACGGTAAATGGCCGGGGCTTGAGCAGTCGCAGCTGTACGAGGGACGCGACTTGGCGGTCACGACCGACTTCCGCCAAGTATTGGGTGAGGCCGTAACTCGGCACCTTGGGAATAAAGATCTCTCCAACGTATTTCCGGGGTTTGCGAATCGCAGCGGGCTCGGAGTACTGGGGTGATGGGGCCTGCTAGGTAATGTAAAGAAGAGTGCTGGTCGCTAGCTCCCCTTCAATTTAGATGTCCACGAGAACTTGCCCCTCTTCCACCTTGATCGGATACACGGCAACCTTCACAGTCGGGTTAGATTCGAGCGCGCCTGTCTGCGCGTCGTAGGCCCAGCCGTGCCATGGACAAACCACTTTTCCTTTCTGAATCACACCCTGGCCGAGCGGGCCACCATGATGTAAGCACACATTGTCGAGCGCGCTAATTTTTCCGTCCACGTTGGCGACGCAGATCATCTTGTCGCCACATGGAAATTCTTTGACCTCGTTGGTTGGCGGAAGTTCGGATTCAGTAGTGAGTTTGGCGTAGGGCATAGCGATGAGAGTCAGCTTTTAGCTGATCGGAATTTCGGTAAGGCTGGATGCTGACTGCTTTTTTCTATTTCGGCTGCAGCGTTTGCGCGATCATGATTTGGCGCTTGAAGTTTTCGACCATATTTTCTTCGAGGCGCACTTCTGTGGGGCGCTTGGCGATGGTCATGGTATCGATCTTGTCCTGCAACTTGAGCAGTGCGTAAAAAAGATTCTCGGGACGCGGGGGGCAGCCAATTACATAAACATCGACTGGAACGATTTTGTCGACACCCTGGAGTACGGCGTAGGTGTTGAAAGGTCCGCCGACCGACGAACACGCTCCCATGGAAATCACCCACTTCGGATCAGGCATCTGATCGTAGATGCGTTTCACGACGGGCGCCATTTTGAGCGTGACAGTGCCAGACACGATCATGAGATCGCTCTGTCGCGGGCTCGGGCGAAACACCTCTGAGCCAAACCGCGCAATATCGAAGCGGGCGGTGGACGAAGCGATCATTTCAATTGCGCAGCAGGCGAGCCCGAATGTCATGGGCCAAAGCGCAGACTTGCGGGCCCAATTGAAAACGTAATCGACGGTCGTGGTAAGAAAGTTCTTTTCGAACTTATTCTGCAGCCAGGACATGGAACCCTTTCGTGCCTTTGCAACTTGGGCGATGATCGCTGTGTCTGCGGTTGAGTTTAGGAGGGCATGGCGAGAGTGTCAACGGGATTGAGTGAGCAACAGCAAAGAACGCAGGAACGTAGACCAACCGAGTCTAGTGAAATACAATTGCAGCAATTCTAATGGAACGTTGGGTCAAGTTCGTTGCGCTATTAGTGCTTGCGTTCGCACTCTACGATGTGTCCGTGCCAGAAAATTGCCTTGTTGAAGGACTAGCCATTAGTACCCGTACCACGCAGGCTCAAGCCGCTCATCAAGATGAAAATCGAGGCGGTGGTAGTTGTCAATTTGAGGAAGATTGCTTGGCATGTGCCCATATCCTTCCCGGCACACACTACGTGTTTGCTGTTACCGAAGTCGTCGCGCTCGCCGATCCCAATCTATTCCTGACCACACAAGGCGGAGTTCCTGCTCTTCTGTATCACCCTCCTCGCGCGTAGTCCTCACCCCTACTCCTTAATTATCTGTCCGCGCCTGACATAGCTCACATGTCTTTTGGCTGCCTAATCCGCAGTGGATTGGCATTTCCCGAATCGTAGAGGCGACCTTATGAATGGTTCCCATCGTTGTGCCCGGTGGCTCCTGGCCGCCGTATGGATCGCGATTTCTTGGGCGTCGAACGCGCAGGAAACTTCGATGACGCTGGATCAGGCGCTCGCGCGCGCCCGTCAGCGTGCTCCTCGTGTCCTGGCGGCGCAAGACCAAGTTCGCGAAGCCCGAGGACGCCTGACTGGGGCCTCCGTCCTCTTGCAAGAAAACCCGGTGGTCGAAACCATGGCAGGTACGCGGTACTCGGCAGGCGGAAACACGACGGACTATGACGTCTCGATAGCCCAGCCGATCGAACTCGGTGGGCGCCGAGCGGCAAGAATCGCGGGCGCACAAGCCGACGTGGACAGGGAAACCGCTACCAGACGTAACGCCGTACGGCGATTGCTCGGCGATGTCAGTGTCGCTTTCGCGCAAGGCCTTGCCGCACAGGAGAGGGTCCGCATCGCGGAGGCGTCGAGCCACATCGCCGGCGAACTCCTGCACAGTATGCAGCGACGTTTTGATGCGGGCGATGTGCCGATTCTCGACGTGAATCTGGCGAAGACCAACGCGGCACGAGTGCGGGCCGAGCTTCGGTCTGCCCAAGCGGCGCTGGTTTCGGCAACGGGCGAACTGCGAATTCTCCTCGACATGACGGGGGATGAACCGTTCACGATCGTGGGCAACCTGAAAGATCGTCACCGCTATCAATTGGATTCGCTTCTGGCGCGGGCGGGCGACCGGCCTGAATTGGAAGCACTAGCGTCAGAAATTCGCGAGGCACAGGCCCAGGTGAAGTTGGGCGAAGGGTTTCGTTGGCCGACCGTCGCGCCCGCTGTAAGTTTTAAGCGGGATCAGGGAGACCGCGTGGTGCAAGGAGGGATTTCGTTCACGCTTCCTCTATTCAACCGTGGGCAGGAACTGCAGGCAGTAGGTGCGGCACGCACTTCGCGTCTGCAACGCGAACTCGATGCTTCCCGGCGAGCGGTGACAACTGAGATCCGGACTGCCTACGAGGTCTATGCCACACAGGTGACAGCCGTCGAAGAGTTGGAACGTGATGCACTGCCGGGGTTAGAGGAAAACGAGACCTTGGCGCGGCGGAGCTTCGAGGAGGGAGAAATCGGACTCCCCGAGCTATTGCTGATACGCCGCGAAGCGTTTGAAACGAAAACGGTATATGTGGAGCGATTGCTCGATGCCGCAATCGCGGGTGTATCAGTTGAAGCCCGTGCTGGAGTCCTGCAATGAAAAACTCAATCACAATCGGATTCGTTGCCTCTTTAATATTTCTGGCGTCTTGCGCCAAGAAGCAAGACACCGAGCAGTCGGGCGACCACAAGACTGAGTCGGCACCGCGTTCGGCGGAGCATGGAGAAATGGCCGTCTTGAAGGTTGAACCTTCGATGTTGCGCGACTTGCGCGTCACGACCGCGAAGGTTGAAGAGCGGACGGGAGGAGATAGCACGACGATTCTGGGCGAACTGCGAGTCAACGAGAACGCATATGCGGAAGTGGGCGCGCCGACCCCCAGCCGCATCGTTCGTTTCGAGGTCGGCACAGGTGGCAATGTTCGGGCGGGTCAAACGTTAGCCATTCTGGAGAGTCCTGAGATTTGGAAAGCAAAAGCGGAGATGATCACGGCGCAGTCTCACGTCGATCTCGCCCGCCAGGTTCTGGAAAGAAAGCGCCGGCTGGGGGCGGAACACATCGTTTCTGAGCGCGAGATTCAGGAGGCCGAAGCTGGTCTTGCCTCGGTGGAAGCGGAGTTGCGTTCCTCACGCGCCGCTTTGCAATCTCTTGGGTTGGGCTCAACAGATACCAACACGCTGGATTCTCCACAGTACATGCTGCGTTCCCCATTGGGAGGCGTGGTCATTGAACGCGCGGGAATGCAGGGACAGATGGCGGAGCCTTCGCAACCGCTGTTCCGAGTTGCCGACCTTCGGGTCTTATGGCTGATGGTTCACGCTTTCGAGCGAGACGCGGTGCGCATCCGACCAGGAGCCAAGGCCAAGATCGTATTTGCCGCCTTGCCCGGCCAGACTTTTACGGGAAAAGTCACACTCGTCGGGAAACAAGTAGATCTTGATTCACGCACCGTGCCGGTCCGAATTGAGGTTCGAAACGACACGGGAATGCTGCGTCCTGGTATGTCCGCCACGGCTTTTCTTACAGCGGGAAACGATACGGGCAGACTGCTCGCCGTGCCTGCGGCTTCGCTGCAACGAACCGGGGAGAGGTGGGTAGTCTTCGTTCCGCGAAGTGAGGATAAGTTCGAGATTCGCGCCGTTGGCCGAGGCCGTGACCTCGGGGGCGAGGTGGAAATTATTTCGGGCCTGAAGATCGGTGAAACGGTCGTCGTTGATGGAGCGTTCCTGTTGAAAGCGCAGGTGGAGCGGTCACAAGGCGGAGAGCACGAGGACTAGGAGTAGATATGATCGAGAAAATTCTCAACGTCTCGTTCCTTCGTCCTGGTCTCACGCTCATTATGGTGTTGGCCGCGTGTGTCCTCGGGGGCGTGTGGCTCCAAGACTTGCGCCGGGACGTTTTTCCTGAGCTGTCGGCGCCAGTTTTCAACATCATCGTGCAGAACCCCGCCATGGGAACCGAGGAGTTGGAGACGGGAGTCGCGGTCCCGATGGAAGTGGCCCTCGCGGGACTGCCGGATGTTCGCCGCATTCGTTCGAACGCAACCCTGGGAGTCACCCAGATTTCAGTGGAGTTTGAGTCCGACGCCGACTACTACCGCTCGCGCCAGTTCGTTGCCGAGCGGGTCGCGCAAGTTGCATCACAACTACCTCCAGGAACGGATGCTCCGCTACTTTCCAGTCTCACGGGCCGGCTCAACGAAACTTATGAATTCACCTTAGAAGCCGACCCTGGCACATCCGATCTCATGACCTTGCGAGACCTGGCTGAATTTGAAGTGCGCAACCGGCTCTTGGGGGTGCCTGGCGTTGCCGCCGTCGAACGGCTTGGCGGTTATCTGCGGCAGTTTCAGGTGCAGCTCGATCCCGAGCGCCTTTCTGCCCGTGGTATCACCCTCGATCAGATCGAGCATGCCGTCCAAGGCGCAAATATCAATGCCGCCGGAGGCTTTGTCACTGAAGGCTCGATGGAGTGGACGGTACGAGCCCTCGGGCGCGTCAAAAACATCGAGGACCTACGCAATACGGTCGTGGCGGTGAAAGGAAAGACCCCTGTGATGCTCGGGGACGTTTCCGACATTCGAGAAGCCCCTGCCATCCGTCGCGGCATCGCGCACCGTTTGAAAGGTGAGGTCGTCAGTTGCCGAGTGACCAAACAATTTGGGGCCGATACAGTCAAGGTGTCCGAAGGCATTCGCCAGGCTCTGGACGAGGTCACGAAGACTCTACCAAAAGGAGTTCACGTTCGCACGGTGTATGACCAGTCGCAATTGATCGCGAGTGCCTTGGGAGGCGTGGAACGTGCGATTTTGATTGGAGCCGTGCTAGTCGTCGTTGTGCTGTTTGTGCTGCTGGGAAACTTTCGGGCCGCACTGGTCGTGACGTTCACCCTGCCGTTGTCTATCGCACTCGCAGGTGTGGTCCTCAAGCCGCTCGGAATAGGAATCAACACGATGACGCTCGGCGGCTTGGCCATCGCCGTCGGTCTGCTGGTCGACGCCGCAATCATCATGGTGGAAAATATCGTCCACCGCATCACCGCGCGGCGCGATGAAGCCCACCAGCGCGAGAACGCGCTGGCCGCGGCCATCGAAGTGGGACGCCCAATCGGGTTCGCAACCCTGATTGTGATCGCTGTGTTCACACCTTTATTTGCCATAGGTGGAATTGAAGGCAAGATGTACGGCCCGCTCGCCGCGGCAGTTGTGTCGGCGATCGCCGCGGCACTGGTATTGGCCCTTACCGTTGTTCCGGTGGTCTCCGGTTTCTTTCTACGGGCTAAGCCCGTCGGACACGAAGAAGAAGATGTGTGGCTCATTCGGCGGTTGAAGAAGGTTTATGCCCCCACCCTTGACGCGGCCATGCGCCACGCTGGGCTGGTAAGAATTGGAGCTTTGGTCGTCACCATCCCCGCGCTGGTGCTCGCGTTCTATGTCGGTTCGGACTTCATGCCGAAGCTCGACGAGGAGGCTTTTCTTATTCAAACCTTTCTGCCACCCGAAGCCTCCCTCGATGAGGTGGATCGCGTGAACCACTCGGTTGAAGATGCGTTGCGATCGATCCCTGAAGTGGAAGACGTTTCTCGCCGCACGGGGCGCGCCGAGCGCACCGAAGATCCTATGCCCCATACCGTCTCCGATGTGCTCGTTCTCCTGAGACCCAATCGAAAGCGGTCAAGCGATGAAATTGAGCAGGACATGCGACTGAAGCTGGAGTCGGTACCCGGTGCAAGCCTGTTGTTTACCACTCCGCTTGGAATGCGAATTGATGAAGGACTCGGCGGATCACCTGCCGATATTTCTGTTCGCATTTTCGGGCCTGATCTGGAGCAACTGGCTCGTCTGGGCGAGCAGGCCCGTCAGATCATGCAGAGAGTCCGCGGCACAAGTGACCTTCGGGTGGAAAAGCTGACCGGATTGCCGCAACTCAGGATCACGATTGACCGCCAGGCGGTCGCCCGGGTCGGGCTGACTCCCGGAGACGTGATCCGTGCCATTCGGATTGGACTTGCTGGCGAGGAAGTCTCAGAAGTGTGGATGGGGCAACGCAGATTCGAACTCGTGCTGCGGCTCCAGGACGAACATCGCAACCGGCTCGGTTCGATTGGTGGGCTGTTGATCGACGGCCATGATGGCTCACGAATTCCACTGAATCAATTGGCCAACATTGAGCAGACATTTGGGCCGGGTTCGATCCGTCGCGAAGCGGGGAGCCGTCGCATCGCTGTGGACTCAACGGTCGAGGGCCGCGACCTCGGCAGCACGACGGCAGAAATCCGTCAGCAACTTACCGCCGACCTAAGCCTTCCGACGGGCTATTTTTTCAATGTCGGAGGACGAGTGGAAAGTCAGGAAAGGGCCGCTCGTTCCCTCATCATCGCCATTGGCGTTGCCATCCTTGCGGTGTTCTTCTTGCTCTACATTGCATTGGGATCCGGTGCTGAATCGTTGGTCATTTTGGCGACGCTTCCGGACGCTTTCGTGGGAGGAATTGTCGCGCTCTACTTAGCAGGCGAAACTTGGAATGTGTCGTCCCTCGTGGGATTGATTGGCCTGTTTGGAATTGCGGTACAGAACAGCCTGGTGCTGATCTCGCAGACCAAAGGGCTGATATCCGAAGGTAAGCCATTCGAGCGAGCCCTGCGGGAGGCTAGCATCGGGCGCGTGCGTCCAAAGATTATGACCGCTGCCACCGCAATTCTGGGTCTGCTGCCACTGCTGGTTCTACGGCTGCACGGAACTGAGATCGAGCGACCATTGGCTGTGGTGATGGTAGGTGGTTTGGTGACCTCGACCTTGTTCACTTTGCTAGCGCTTCCAACCTTCTACTTGTTCGTGCACGACTTACAGCAACGGTGGACGCTGCGTCGTCAGGCACCAGACAGTGTCATGGAATAGCAACTCGGAGCGCGGCCCACGCGGTACTCGCCACACAGCGCGAAGCCGATAAGCATGTTTTCGGCAGCGCTTTCGCAACTCACCCTGAATATCTTTTACCGATCGAACGCTGATCTTCAAGACTTGAGGGCCAGGCTTGAACTCGAATGGCCAATCGTCCACGTTGATAGCAGTGTGACCGAACGGCGATAGAAATATCGCGGATATAATGTCGCGGATATGAGATTGCTCATAAAGTTCAACCTTGTGCTAATTCTGGTGTTCGGCACCGGAGTCGCGATTGCGGGATATTTATCGCATCAGTTTCTGGAACGAAGCGCGCGAAAACAGGTCCTCGAGCAGGCTCGTCTGATGATGGGTGCTGCGGGTGGAATGCGCACATACACCTCGAAGCAGGTTGGGCCGCTTTTGAAGGCCCACCAGCAACGCATCAATCGTTTCCTGCCTCAAACGGTTCCGGCGTATTCGGCGACGGAGGTCTTCGCTTATTTGCGGTCAACCTATCCTGACTACAGCTACAAGGAAGCGTCTTTGAATCCCACCAACCTGCGTAATCGCGCGGTGGACTGGGAGAATGACGTGATTCAGATCTTTCGCAACCACCCTGACATGAAAGAGTTCTCGTCGGAACGGGAGACGCCCGGCGGAAGGATGCTGTTTCTCGCGAAGCCCCTGACGGTCGACATGCCTTGTCTACAGTGCCACAGCACTCCTGAGCAAGCACCTGCCGCAATGATCAAAGTTTATGGCGCGGATCATGGCTTCGGATGGAATGTCGGTGAACCGATCGCCGCACAAATCGTGTCGGTGCCTATGACGGTCCCGCTAACACTGGCGAACCAGGCATTCAAGACCCTGATTGTGTCTCTTGGAGCGATTTCGCTCATCACACTTTTCTTGCTTGATCTAGCAATTATTTTGGTTGTGATTCGTCCGGTAACGCGATTGGCGAGGACGGCGGACTTAATCAGCAATGGCGACTTGAACGTTCCAGAAATTCCCGTAAAAGGCTCCGACGAGATCGCGGATCTGGCTCGATCGTTTAATCGTATGTACCTCAGTTTGGTGAAAGCGATTCGAATGCTGGAGTCGTAGGCTGGCCTGATGACGCGCTAGTGCGGCGCGGAGCGGAGAAACTTCTCACGATCGTGAAGCGAAGCAATCTCGCTGGAAAGAATCTGATACAGTTCCTGCACGGACTGAGCCTGATTGGATGCGCGACCGACAATCACCCGTGCCATTGGGCCAATGTAGACCGCAAGACTTTTACGGGCAGTTTCTAGTATCGCTGGATCCCATGACTTCGATCCTCGCCCAGGAGTCTTATGCCCAGGAGAGTAGCCAGGGATCGCGACCGTGGCAGTCGGAAGGTCGTCGGTCTCCGTCTTAGGAATATTCAGTGCAAGCAATGCTGCTCTGAACTCGTCCGCACTCTGGAAACGGTCGCTCGTCTTTTTCTCGAGCGCTTTTTCGATGATCATCGAAAGTTCAGCGGGGGCATCCGGGACCAGGTCGATCGGGGGGATTGGTTTCGACTCGAGGTGAGCTTTCAGTATCTGGTAGTAACTATCCCCTTTGAACGGCACTCGGCCGGTCACCATTTCGTAGAGTGTCACTCCCACTGAATAAATGTCCGAGGTCACGTCGAGTGGCTCGGCCTTCATTTGTTCGGGAGACATGTAGAAGAGTGTTCCAAGCGCTTTGCCGGTCATGGTGAGGCCAGGATCCTCGGTCAAGCTGGCAATTCCAAAGTCGCTGAGTTTCACTTGATCCCCAGCGCTGATGAGGATGTTCGAAGGCTTCACGTCCCGGTGGAGAACCCCAGAACGATGAGCATGGCTCAAAGCATCGAGAACCTGGCATGTATAGTGCACGGCACGCCACAGCTCCACGCGCTTCACAGCAAGTTTACGATCGAGTGAACTACCCTCAACGTGCTCCATGATCATCAGCAGTTCGTTGTCCGCTCGAAAGGCAGTACGGAACGAGATGATGTTCGGGTGCTCCAGACGAGCCAGCACCTTAATTTCGCGGATAAAACGCTCCGCAAGCTCCGGTTCGGAATCGGCGTAGGCAAGCAAACTCTTCATCGCTTCGACGCGATCAGAGATCACATTGCGCACCTTAAACACCCGGCCCATACCTCCACGGCCAAGCAGAGCGACAATCTGGTAGTCGCCGATGGTCTTTCCGACTTCTAGATGCATCGCAGGCAATTCCGACCTCAACCCTAACCCAACTGGTAACCATCGATATTATAGGCTGAGCGGAATGGCGGCTCAGGCCGCGCTTATCACGAGCTCCCGGATTTTGCTCGTTGGTTCGAGTGACGAACGCCTGCGGCATTAGGCACGCTGCACCTGAATATTCGCGCTCAGCGGCGGCGATTCCTAGACTTCCCGCTCCCTGGACAAGGAGCGAGATTGTTAGTTCAGAGTCAGGTCTTTGTTTTTCTTTCGTTTTCAGGCACGTTAGCTTTGCTTTTCTTTCGTTTTGTGATTAAATCCTTCCGAGACCGCAACCCTTCCCTGGAGAAAATCAATGGGCATCCGACGTCTTTCACTGTCATGTTTCATCCTGGCATTCACGGCCTTGGCATTCGCTCAGGTCGACACCGGCACGATCGCGGGCAGTGTGCGCGACAGCCAAGGCGCCAGCGTGGCGTCAGCCACCGTTACATTTGTGGACATCGCCACAAATGGAGTAACGAAGACCGAGACAGACGAGAAAGGCGACTATGTATCCCCGCCATTGCGTCCCGGAACCTACAAAGTGCAGGCAGAAGCAAAAGGGTTCAAGACTCAGACGCGTGCGACTATTGCGTTGCAAGTACAGGATCGGCTGCGCGTCGACTTCGACATGGCTGTCGGTTCTGTGTCAGAAAACATCGTTGTAACGGCGGAGGTACCGAACGTTCAAACCGACACCTCGTCGCTCGGACAAGTAGTGGGGACCGCGCAGATCGAGGAGCTGCCGCTCAACGGCCGCGACTATATTCAGCTCGCGACATTGAGCACAGGCGTGGTTCGCACCAGCTCCGGAACCAACGGCAATTCCGGCGGCAGCAGCACAGGCGGCCAGAACAGCTTTGTAGCGAACGGCACGCGCGGAACGCTAAATAATTTCCTTCTCGACGGCATCGACAACAACTCCAACGACAATGGTGGCGTGGTGCTTCGAACCAACGTGGATGCGATCCAGGAATTCAAAATTCAGACCAACTCGTATTCGGCTGAATTCGGTCGCAGCGGCGGTGCGGTTGTAAACGCGATCATCAAGTCGGGTACGAACCGTTATCACGGCAATTTGTTCGAGTTTTTCAGGAACTCGGCGCTGGATGCTCGCGATTATTTCGAACCTGCCGGCGAGAAAAAGGCTTCGTATAAGCAGAATCAATTTGGGGGAACGTTCGGTGGGCCGATCGTCAAGGACAAACTCTTTTTCTTTGGCGACTACCAGGGGACGAGCATTCGCAATCCGCTGGTTTGGCAGTCCAAGGTGCCGTTGCTTGCGGAACGGACCGGCGATTTCTCTGATCCCTCGGAACCAATCATCTATGATCCCGAGACCGGTTTGCCGTTTCCAGGAAACGTGATCCCTTCGGATCGAATCGACCCCATCGCCCAGGCTTTCATGAATCTCTATCCTGATGAGAATCAGCCTGGAGCGGGCAACAACTTTGTCATCGCCCCTATCGAAAACGATCGCATTAATCAATGGGATGTCCGCATGGACTACACCGCCACCCAGAAAGATCAGTTTTTCGTGCGTTACTCGCAGAGTGGGCGGAAAGACGTGCGACCAGCGCCGCTGCCGGGGCTGGCGAACGGCGGGAACTCCAGCACGGGCGTGGGACACGAAGACACTAATGGCGCCTCAGTCGGATACACACGAACATTTACTCCTCGAGTTGTGAACGAACTCCGGGTTGGCTTCAACTACGTGCACATCCGGCGAGGCGTGCCTGAGGCTGGCAATGCGTTTCCGCCGCCGGAACTACAAGTGCCAGGTGTACCGAACGATCCGCGGGTGAACGGACTCACTTTATTTGAGCCGAGCAGCTATCGCCGAGTGGGAGACCCGTCGTTTGCGCCAACGATTCTTGCGAGCCAGGAACGTCAGATCACCGACGTGCTCACGTGGGTGCACGGCGCACACACGATCAAACTCGGAGGGGAGATTCGGTGGAGTCAGTTCAACATTTCACAGGAGGCTGCACCTCGCGGGCGCTTCGGTTTCAGCGGCCAATTCACGCGGAACCCGGCCGACCGAAACGACGACACTTTCGGTAATCCGCTTGCCGATATGCTGTTGGGATTGCCGATCAGTGCAAGGATCTCGACTGTCATTGCCATGTACAACCGACAACATGTCCCTGCGGTGTTCGCGCAAGACGACTGGAAAGTTAGTCGCCGCCTCACCTTGAACCTCGGAGTTCGATACGACTATTTCTCGCCAATTCGCGAAGCGCATAACCGACAAAGCAACTTTGATTACGCCACGGGCACGTTGATCCAGGCGGGCCAGAATGGAGCGTCTGACGCGCTGGTTGAAGCCGATAAGGCAAACTTCTCGCCTAGAATCGGATTCGCCTGGACTCCCACCGCGAGTGCCGATACGGTGGTACGCGGAGCATACGGGGTGTTTTTCAGCGGTCAGGAAATTCGGACAGCCGCGCCATTACAGTTGGCCTACAACCTGCCATTTTTTTATGAACCCGCCTTCTTCAGTGATGGTGTCACACCTGTGATCACCGTATCTGGCGGATTCCCGACCCTGGACCCGAGTCTTGCGATCAACCCGAGCGTAACGAGCGTGGATTCGCGATTGCATACCCCGTACTATCAGAGTTGGAATTTGGCTGTGCAAAGAGCACTCCCGGCATCCATCAGCCTGGAACTGGCATACGCGGGCTCGAAAGGCACGCATCTGCAGATAGTCACCGATCAGAATCAAGTTGTAACGCCCGGTCCTGGGGACATTCAGAGTCGCCGTCCATTTCCCGAATTTGGGCCGTTCACCTCGATCCAAAACAGGGGAAACTCTATCTACCACTCATTTCAGGCGAAAGGCGAAAAACACACGTCTCACGGTTTGTATTTTCTGAGCTCATTTACGTGGAGCAAGGCGATCAATGACCTTCCAGAAATCTGCTGCGCTTCACCATTTCCGCAGGACAGCTATAACCTTGCCGCGGAACGTGGCCCCGCCGACTTCGATCAAAAGCTGCGTTGGGTGCTCAGCTTCGACTATGCACTGCCTTATGGTGGCAGCCGATCGCACGTAGAAAATCGGTTCCTCGATGCTGTGTTCGGCGGATGGCAAGTAGGTGGAATCTATACGCTGGCCAGCGGCTTCCCGTTCTCACCTTTCCTCGGCTCAGACCCATCCAACACTGGAACCCAATCAGCAGTTCGACCGGATCAACTACGAGATGGCAACCTGCCGTCGGATCAGCGCACTCCCAACCGTTGGTTCGACATCGATGCGTACACGGCGCCGAGTGGATTCGCCTTTGGTAATGCGGGCCGCAATAGCTTGATTGGCCCCGGTCAAAATGTTTTTGATGGCTCGCTTCGAAAGACGTTCTCTTTGACCGAATCGCAGAAACTCGAATTTCGAGCAGAGTTCTTCAACATGTTCAACCATCCGAATTTTGCGCAGCCAGATAACTTCTTCGAGGACGGACCAGATGTTGGAGGAGCGATTTCGTCGGTCGCAATTCCAATGCGACAGATTCAATTTGGATTGAAATACAGCTTCTAAGTCGCGATTGCGGCAAGAAGTTGGTAAGAAATCGGGCCCGCCGGGGACGGACACCGGCGGGTCAAACTCATTCAAATCGGAAATCTTGGCGCTAGTTTTCGCGAACTAGCGTCGCTCTTTTTGTAGCTTCCTTTTCTTTGCGCAGAGTTCGCGCGATATCGCCGAGGGGCACTTCAGGCTTTTTGGTCGCCACTTCCCACAGCGGACGTTCGCCGTGCGCCGATGCGTATCCCGTTGAGCCGAGCAGGTTCTGTGAGGCGCCCATTGGCTGCGCTGACGCAGTCTCGGGGTGGCTCGGGACGGCGACCATACGCGCTTGATTGTCCATGACGTAGGCGCCGGCGGCGGCTTGTCCAAAAGCCGCGGTTGTGATCAACAGGCACGAAATAACAAGAAGGATTTTCATGTGATCTCCGAAAATGGTGAGCGTCCAGCCGTTTGGCAGGCAACGCGCTCTCCCTCCTATAGGCAACCTGCATACCAAAACTCCCCCACCACACGCACGAGTTTGGCGTCCCATGGCTGATCAACAGCAACTGTTTGCACCAAATGTGGACGCTATTTCTTGAGACCCGATCTGAGAGGAACGTGGTTACCCGGTGGTTACTATCCCAGAACCTTTGGGAGATTCCAGTGCCGCCACACACTGACGACACGAAGCACAAAGCAGGTAACGCCTCCGAGGAATGCGGCGCGGGCAGGAGTGAGACCCAACTTGCAACCCGCGACCATAATGATCGATCCGGCCAAGGCCGCGGTCGCATAGATATCGGAACGCAAAATCATTGGGATTTGCGCAAGAAAAACGTCGCGAATCACGCCGCCACCCACGCCGGTGATTGTCCCGAGCAAGACAGCAATGAATGGACTCATCTTATAGTTCAGCGCTTTTTCGGTTCCGGCGATAGCGAATAGCGACAAGCCGGCAGCATCAATGCCTACCAGTGCACTGGCAGGAAACTCCAGGACAAAGCGGTGAAAGAAAAATACGGATGCACCGCCAAGAAATGCAGTCGCTGCATAACGCCAATCACGGAGAGATTGCGGTGGCGCGGCCCCGATGAGGAGATCTCGCACAACACCACCGCCGAGCGCGGTGGCAAAGGATAAAACCATGAGTCCGAAGAAGTCGAGGTTCCCTCGCACGGCGGCGAGGGCTCCCTCGACGGCGAAGACAAAAGTGCCGGTTAGATCGAGCACGGTCAGTAGCACATCGGCTCGATTTGGTTTTAAGGCTGGTAATGCCATTAGGTTCATTCACCAGCGGCAATCCGTAAGGCGCATGCCCGCGAGGCGAGTTCCTTAACCCTCGGGTGTTCGTTTGTTTCTGTTTCTTGGGGCAGGTTGAGCGTACCGCCTTCCCGCGCTGTCGCGCGACGTTCCCGGCCCCGATACTGGTAAACGACCGTTACTTCTTTGCGCACGCCCGCACGGAATCACCGACACCCATAGAGTCATTACCGACGATCACGCTCAAGCTTGCTGATCTGACGTTGCAATTCACGCGTAACATCCTCATTTTGATTTCCCATGCCGTAATAGGCCCGAATTATACGGAGGTCGCCTTGGTTGCCACTATCGCCATTCCAACCTCCGCCATTTCCCCAGTCGCGCTGCGAACCGCGAACAGGCTCACGATCAGCCATTTTCTTTGCGAATGTCATACGAAATTCTCCACGACGCATTGATTACCACTCAGGAGCTGGGCCGCAAATTGTAACATTCACTCGTGACGTCGCACCGGAAGCAGGATGTAGAGGAAGACTTGAAATCTCAAGCAAACTCAAGGAAAATGCACGCTCGAGTTGTGCGATTTGATAAGACAAGGGTCGGGCCAGATCCCGGAGGATAAGGATGTCTTGCGATATGCGCAGAAGTCTTCAGCGTTGTGCCGTCGTCGTTACTGCATGCTTAATATTTGGTATTGCTCAGCCCGGACATGCCCAGTCACGGGTCAGTGACAAGGACGTAGAAGCACTTATGAATAACCTGCGAGACGACGCGCACTCGTTTCGCCCGCGTTTTTCAGACGCGATCAAACACTCCACAATTCGAAAAACGAGCCGTGAAAAAGACGCCAACAACCTGGTCGAGCAGTTCGAAAACCAGACGAAGACCATGCTGGATAATTTCAAACACACCAAAAAGGGCGATGACGTTCCCGGCGTTGTGACAACCGCAAACCAGGTCAACAGCCTCGTGTATGAACTGAAACTCAATCCGCAAACTACTTCTCTGTGGGAAAAAATACGCGCCGAGCTTTCACAAGTGGCCAATGCTGTTGGCGTGGCCGCGCCAAATGGCAGTGCTCCAATCTCGTCGTCTAACTCCGATGGCCCTGCTTGCGATCAAGCAGTCGGTACGGAGCGATCGCGAAGGCTAGTAGACGAATGCATGCAGGTTTCGCCTGCGACACATCCGCCCTGCAACGCCAAGAATTCATGCGCTCTGATTATCGACGAGATCAAGCGCGGTTGTGGAATGTTGACCGCAAATGTCCCGGCTTTCTGCAACGAGTATCATTAGGCTAATAAAACTTGGTGGCTGAGCTCGCAGGCGACCAGTCCATCCGCGCCCTAACTGATGTCACAAAAATTGCCATCGAAGCGAGGCTCCGCACCTCGCTTGAGAAAGATTGCAAGTACTCGCCTTCTGGCGTCTCAAATTTTAGAGACAATCCCTGATGCAATTGTCGGGGTAGACAAAACCGGAACCATCGTACAAGTCAACAAACAGACCGAACTTCTCTTTGGTTATACCCACGACGAATTGATCGGCCAGCCGGTGGAGATGCTCATTCCGGAGCGAATTCGTCAAGAGCACGACCAACATCGCGCGAACTTCGCGGAACATCCTCGGGTGCGGCAGATGGGCGCTGGCCTGGATCTTTACGGCAAGCGCAAGGATGGGTCGGAGTTTTCGGTGGAAATCAGTTTAAGCCCGGTGAACACCGAAGAGGGTTTGCTTGTCCTGAGTGCGATCCGCGACGTTAGCGCTCGTAAGAAGATCGAAGAGGAATTACGGAAGGCCCATCAGGAGCTAGGGGCGCGGACCGATCGCCAGTTGTACGAATATCGCACTCAGCTGGCATCCATCATTGATTCGTCCGAGGATGCCATCGTCGGCAAGGATCTGAACGGAATTATTACGTCCTGGAACCGAGGAGCTCAATCGATCTACGGATATTCCGCGGACGAAATGATGGGACGCTCGGTGACGATTCTCGCACCTGACGACCGTAGCGATGAGATTCCCGCGATCCTCAACAAAATTCGCAACGGTGAAACGGTCAGTCACTTCGAATCCGTCCGTGTGACGAAGGACGGTCGACACTTGAACATTTCTCTCACGATTTCGCCCATTCGAGATACCGATGGAACTATCGTGGGAGCATCTGTGATTGGTCGTGATATCACCGCGAACAAGCGAGCGGAAGAGCAACTTCGCCAAGCGCAAAAAATGGAAGCCATTGGTCGCTTGGCAGGCGGCGTAGCACACGACTTCAACAACATTTTGGGAATCATCACCGCATGCGGCGAACTGCTTCAATCCCGGATTGCTGCGCAAACTGGCGCGACGCAATACCTGGACAATATTCGCAAGGCCGCAGATCGCGGCGCCACGCTAACCCGTCAATTACTGGTCTTCAGCCGGCAGCAAGTTGTTCAGCCAACGGTGCTCGATCTCAACCAACGGCTTCGAGAAACAAGTAAGCTCTTGCGCCCGCTGATGGGCGATGATGTGGAGATCGTGATCGTGAATCGCGCGCCATCCTCGCTGGTAGAGGCGGATCCAGTTCAACTTGATCAAGTGGTTCTGAACCTGGCGGTCAATGCGCGCGATGCTATGGCAAAAGGCGGCAAGCTGATCCTGGAAACCTCGATTGTCGATCTCGACGAGGAGCTCGCAGCGCAACACTCGCCGCTTCAAGTTGGAAAATACGTATTGTTGGCTGTGAGCGACACTGGCAGCGGGATGGACCAGGTTACCGCCGGACGTATCTTCGAACCTTTTTTCACGACCAAGGAAATTGGAAAAGGTACGGGACTCGGGCTCGCCGTTGTCTATGGCATCGTTCGACAGAGCGGCGGACACATTCTCGTATATAGCGAACCAAGCCGGGGAACCACTTTCAAGATTTATCTCCCATCGGCGGAAGACAAGATTCAGGCCGCTACGGATCGCGATGCGGCCCCGCTCCCGGCCCGACGCGAAGGCACACGAATACTCCTCGTCGAAGACGACGAGATCATGCGGATGCTAACCCGCGAGATGCTGCAAGAACATGGGTACTCGGTGCTCGAAGCAAAAGACGGGCAACAGGCATTTGAGCTGGCATTCGGAAATAACGAGCGCATCGATGTGCTTCTGACGGACGTAGTCATGCGAGGTTTGAGCGGGCCCGAGCTCGTCCGACAGCTGACGAGCAGCCGGCCAACCATGAAGATCGTATTCATGTCCGGCTACACCGGCGAGCTTTTGGGAGGCCACGATATCTTCCAGCAAGGAACTCGATTCCTGGAAAAGCCATTCACCAGGGCGACATTACTGCAGACTCTCGAAGAAGCTCTAGGGAAACAGGCGTAGAGCCTAGCCGAAGCAAATCACAGCGCCTAGTGATGGAGATCACCCAGAGCTGTGCCAAATCCCCCAACTTTCGGCAGAAATGAGCGTGGTCGGAAGGTCTGAGATCTAGATCCGTCTGCTCCTAAGTCTTTTCATTACTAAGAGATACTTCCGAAAGCCCCATCCACCCCATCCGGGCCAGTCGATGGCGCGGAAACTGCTTATACCAATTCAGAACACTCGCGCACCACTAGAAAGGATATGACTTATGGCAAGCTCAGCGGCAGTAGCCGGAACCAGGTCTGGTTTTCAAGCCTTGGCACAGATCGAGGCGAAAAGCACTTCTCCATACGGTCTGCCGATCGTTGACAACTGTTCGGAATGTAAGTTGCGTGGAACCGATTTCTTTTGCTGCCTCTCCGCGCCAGCTCTAGCAGCGCTCGATGAAATCAAACACACTACGTCGTATCCCGAAGGCGCACTGGTTTTCATGGAAGGTCAGGCCGCGCGGGGTGTCTACATCCTCTGCCAAGGTGCCGCGAAGCTATCCACGACAAGTACAGACGGCAAGACTTTTATTTTGAAGATCGCGCGGACCGGAGAAGCGCTTGGCGTGCACGCGGTCATCGCCGATACATTACACGAAGTGACGGTAGAAACATTGCGGCCCTCCCAACTCGCGTTCATCCCCCGACGCGAATTCCTCAGATTTTTAAAGGAGCACGGCGACGCATGTTTGCAGGCCGCTCAACATCTGAGCCGCGATTGTCAATCTGCTTACGATGTAATTCGTTCCATCGGACTGTCGCACTCGGTATCTGAGAAGTTGGCGAAACTGTTACTCCAATGGACGGTAGATGCCACGCGTTCGGCGAACGGATCATTGCGACTGACCGTCACATTAACTCACGAGGAAATTGCCCAGTTGCTTGGATCTTCTCGTGAAACGATCACTCGCATCCTTAGCGATTTCAAAAAACACAACGTCATCGAACAGTCTGGCGCTACGCTGTTGATCAAGAACAAGGCTGCGCTCGAGAAACTAGCGGCGCAATAACCGCTCGAATTGAGGTTAGCGTCTTGCTCGTTTGCGGTCGGATCATATACAAGTGATTCCACTGCATGACTTCGAGTTCCGAATCTCCACGTACGTATTGGTCGAGTATCCGCACCTCATTGTTCTGGATGGTGGTGATTGCGTTCGGTGTTCGAGTTCTCACCATTCTCATTCTGCATACATACAAGTTCCGCACGAGCGAGTCCAATTTCGGATTTGGTTGGGAAATGGGCCGGATTGCTGAGTCTCTCGCTCTGGGAGAAGGCTTTTCCAATCCTTTCCATGGGACTACCGGCCCAACCGCATGGGAACCTCCTCTTACGCCATTCCTGATTGCTGGAGTGTTCAAGCTTTTCGGAATCTACTCTCGTCTTTCGGCGTTCGTCTTACTGGCCATCAATAGCGCTTGGTCGTCGTTGACCTGCATTCCCATTTTCCTTATCGCGAGACGATGCTTTGGGGAACGCGTCGCTGTGGGCTCGGCCTGGACATGGGCCTTCATGCCTTACGTGATTTACTGGTGCACGAAATGGGTTTGGGAGACGAGCCTCTCCGCGTTGTTGATCGCAACCATTTTCTGGCTTGTGATCAACATGGAAGAGCGCGATGGTTGGGAGCCATGGATACAGTTCGGACTCCTGTGGGGAATCGCGGCGCTGAACAGCCCCGTGTTGCTTTCATTTCTGCCTGCCTCAGGCCTGTACGCATGGTATCGACGTTGGAAGCTTGGTAAGAGATCTTTGGGTGGCGTTGTAGTCGCATCCCTACTCTTCTTTTCCTGCATTACTCCGTGGCTCGTTCGCAACGACCGTGTGTTTGGGCGTCCGGTGTTTCTGCGCTCAAATTTCGGCGCTGAATTGCGCATGGGGAATGGTCCGGGAGCCAATGGCACATGGATGTTCCTGCTTCATCCCACACAGAACAAGCTCCAATTGGAGCGCTATCACGCGATGGGCGAACTCGCATACGTGGAGGCGCGGAAGCAAGAAGCACTTGCCTGGATCAAGTCTCATCCTCAAGAGTTTCTAACTGTGACCTTGAAAAAATTTGTCTATTACTGGTACAGCGTGCCGAAGGCTTACGACAAGCCGTGGATCGCACCGCTCAAGGAAGCACTCTTCTTTTTCACTTCGGTGATGGCATTTTGGGGGCTGGCGCGTGCCCTGCGAAAACACAAGCCCTACGCATGGCTTTTCCTATGGCTTATCCTTTTTTATCCTGCGGTGTATTACCTCGTTTTCCCTCATGCGCGCTATCGGCATCCGATCGACCCCGAGATCACAATTCTTGCAGTGTTTCTGATCAATGAGGCGGAAAGGCGACCTCGCGTACCTCAATCTTAGAGAGCAGGTATTTAGCCCACTCACTAAATGATGACTGTTTCGTCTAACCGGAATGGAGGCGGCTATGATGCAGCAACGTAGGATGAAATTGGTGTTGGTGGCGGCATTGGGAATGTTTCCAGCCCTGCTTTTAACATCCAATGCACTCGCCTCAGACCAAGGCAAGCTGACCGAAGAATTTCATCAGGTATATCCGCTGTCAGCCAACGGACGAATTGCACTCGACAACGTCAATGGGCCCGTACACATTGCTGCCTGGGACCGAAATGAGGTCAAGGTCGATGCGATAAAGCGGGCGTGGACCAAAGAACGCCTGGACGAAGCTAAGATCGAAATCAGCGCACAAGCCGATTCGATTTCAATTCGAACTCAATATCCCGAGCACGATCACAACTTCAACGATGACGGCCGCGGTAATCCCGCGAGCGTCGAATACACGCTAACCGTCCCTCGGCAAGCACGACTCGACGATATCAATCTCGTGAATGGCTCGCTTGATGTGAAAGATGTTGCGGGCGAGATTCACGCATCGTGCGTAAATGGAAGGCTTGAAGCCAGAAACCTCATGGGACGCACGCAGTTGAGTACGGTCAATGGCGAACTTGACGCCAGCGTTGATCAAATGCCGTCCTCTTCATTGGAGTTGTCGGCGGTAAATGGCGGATTACGGGTAACCCTACCCTCGGATGCAAAGGCTCGCGTCGAGGCAAGCACTGTATCGGGCGGCATCTCAAACGATTTCGGCCTGCCGGTGTCTCGTCACCTGGTTGGACGCAGTCTGCACGGCGAATTAGGTGGCGGTGGAACCGATGTCAAACTTTCGAACGTTAACGGGCGAATCGAGATTCGACACGCCAACGACAATCGACCGATGAGCCCTGCCAAAAGTCTAGATCACGATCGCAATCGGGACGATGACGATGGCGATTCAATCTGAAAAAGTCGACGACGGGCAGTTGTGAAAATTGGACGCGGGCGCAGGCGACTGTGATTGCTACGCCGACGCCACAACAAGTTTAATAAATCGTGTACCCGGGCGCAGGCGTCCGCAAGTCGGGCTTCGACGCCATTAGAAGCAGCGCCCCCGACTTCTTGAACGCCCGTAGGTCGTCGATCGAATGAAAGGATTTTGTCTTGTAATCGTCCGGAGTGGGCGTGTCATCTGGAATTTGCTCCCACTCAACTTTCTCGAACGCGTGCGCCTTAAGGAGGTCCACGTATTCCGCGGCCGATCGGACATGCACGGGAACTTTTAACTTGTCGACCCATTGCAGCGAGTACGGATTGTCTTTGTACAAGTTGATCAGGATGTATAGGCGTGCTTTCGGGGCCATTACGCGAAACAGTTCCATCAACGCGCGATCCTGATCCGGGTAGTAGTAAAACGACTCGACTGATAACACCTTGTCAAAGAAGTTCTCCTCCCAAGGAATCTTGCTGGCCGAACCTTGTACGTAGAGAATGTTTTCGAAATCTCGTGAGGTCGCGCGCGCCAGTCGGACCATTTCATCCGAGACGTCAAGTCCAATCACCTGGCCGAATCCCTCCGGACCATCGCTGACCAAGCGCGCAAGAAGGCGCGTCGCCCATCCTGAACCGCAGCCAAGATCAAGCACTCTTTCTCCAGGGCGAAGGTCCATGAGTCGCAGCGTCTTCATGGTGATGTCGAGATGGTGCTGTTCCATCTTCGGCCCTTCACCGGCTTCCGCCCAGCGATTAAATTCCTGTTGCAGCGCTTCATCAGGGCTTAGGTGTTTCTCAGACAAGGCTGTTTCCTCGGCTACTTCCAGTGTTTGAAGTTCTATTATTTTAACTACTTTCGACAGCGAACTGCACCAGGCTGTCGAAGGTTCTCTCGATAACACGCGACTGTGCTAAAGTTTGGCGTTCTCGTGACTCCAAGCTCACAGCCCGCTCCGGACGAACCGGACGCGCAGGGTCTCTATTGCCCGACCTGCGCAGAAGAGGTCACAGACCCTTTGACCTGCGGAGACTGTGCGGCCGTCATTTGCCGGCGCTGCGGTACTCCCCTCGAATCGCCGGACGAACTCGGGATGGGATAACTACATAATGGATTCTTGCTCGGTCGTCTCGCCGCCTTCTACCAACGAATCGAAAACAGCACAGCCAAGCCTGGTTCGTGGGCTCTCACTGCTTGACTCCGTCTTGTTGCTGGTGAGCGGCGTTATCGGGTCCTCAATTTTTCTAACTGCGAAAGACATCGCCGGACCACTACCCAATCCCGTGCTGTTTCTCGGCGTTTGGATCGCCGGGGCCGTCATTTCATTGCTGGCATGTGCGGCCTTCGCTGAGATGGGATCGATGTTCCCGGACTCCGGCGGACAATACGTTTATCTTCGCGAAGCCTATGGTGACCTGGTCGGGTTTCTCTACGGATGGATGCTGTTCAGCGTGGCGAACGGCGGCTCAATTGCAGCACTTGCGGTCGCATCGGCGGCCTACATGGGGCAAATCGTTCCGGTCATCTCGCAAGAGCACGTGGTATTCACGTTGCTCGGCATCACGGTAACGCGCGCACACCTGGTCGGATTGGTGCTGATCGTGATCCTGACACTGGTAAACGTCTTTGGTCTGCGCTGGGGCGCGTTGCTGCAGAACATTTCCACGTGGACGAAGTTCACCGCGATGGCGGCCTTCGTTTTTCTAGGTTTCGCGTTCGGCAAGGGCAGCTGGTCGCACTTCAGTATGCAAGGCACGAGCGGATTGAGCATGGGTCTGACTCCGAGCGCGTGGATTTCCGCATTTGGTGTAGGGCTGATCGCGGTCTTCTGGGCATATGACGGATGGGTCTACATCACATGGGTCTCGGGTGAAGTAAAAGATCCACGGCGCAATGTGCCGCGAGCCATGGTGATGGGTATTCTCGCGGTGGCATTGATCTACATGGCCATGAACATGACATACGTCTACGCGATGCCCCTTGCAGAGGTGGCAAAGCACGAGACAATTGCGCATGCAGCCGCTGCGGCACTGTTCTCACCACAGGCCGCATTCTGGCTTTCTGCCATGATCGCAATATCGTGTTTCAGCGCGGCTGCAACCTGCACGCTCTCGGGTGCGCGCGTCTACATGGCGATGGCGCAGGATGGTGCATTTTTCAAGAGTATGGCGAAAGTCCATCCGAAATGGCGCACACCGGCCTTCAGCTTGATTGGGCAAGGCGTCTGGGCTGGCTTGTTGACCTTGAGCGGGCGCTATGACCAGCTCTACACCTACGTGATATTCGGCATGGTGTTGTCTTATACGCTGACGGTAGCTGGATTGTTTATCCTGCGTCGCAAACGTCCCGATGTCGAGCGTCCCGTCCGGTGCGTAGGGTACCCATGGGTCCCAGCGATCTATGTCATCGCTGGCGCCGCATGGACGCTAAACACGATTATCACTCGCCCCAAGGAAGCTATCGCCGGCGCGGCCATCGTGCTGATTGGCGTGCCGGGATATTTATATTGGAAGAGCGCCTCGCGGAATGCTAAGGCAGCGGAGTGAGGAATGTTCGAGCGCCAGTATGGAACTGCGGATACGAAAAAGATCTTTCGCATCGTTCAGAGCCAGTACTCTCGAATGCCAGCCGTGACGATCTGAACTCCAACAACTGAACTACGAACCAAGACCTGGCAACCGAGAACCAATCGTCGATCTGCTTTACAATGATGCGGCTTAGAAACTCACCGGTTTTCCTCGTTCCTTTACTTTCGGGAGACTTGCTCTCATGTCCGATCCTCTTCTTATCGCGCAAGGCGACGAACCTCTCTACCTGCTGCCGGGCCTGGCCAACCGCCATGGATTAATCGCCGGAGCGACCGGTACGGGCAAGACTGTCACCTTGCAAGTCATGGCTGAAGCCTTCAGCCGCATCGGAGTGCCTGTATTCGCCGCCGATGTAAAAGGCGATCTCGCGGGAATCAGTCAGCCCGGCAAGGACAATCCGAAAATCGCCGACCGGGTTAAGAAGTTAAAGCTCGCGGACTTCGGTTTCATCGGCAGTCCGGTCACGTTCTGGGACGTTTTCGGAGAACAGGGACATCCCGTTCGCGCGACAGTTTCCGAGATGGGCCCTCTGCTCTTCAGCCGGCTCTTGAACCTCAACGACACGCAATCCGGAGTTCTCGCGCTGGTTTTTAAAATCGCCGACGACAGCGGAATGCTGTTGCTCGATCTGAAAGACCTTCAGGCCATGCTGCAGAACGTCGGTGATAACGCTTCGCAATATCAAACACAGTATGGAAACATTTCCGCGGCATCGATTGGCGCCATTCAGCGGGGTCTCGTCGGCATTCAGCAACAAGGCGGCGACAAGTTCTTTGCCGAGCCCGCCCTCAATCTCGATGACCTGATGCAGACCGACTCCAATGGGCATGGCATTATCAACATTCTTGCCTCCGACAAACTTCTGCAGTCGCCGAAGGTTTACGCAACACTTCTCCTCTGGATGTTAAGCGAACTTTTCGAAAAACTTCCCGAAGTCGGCGATCCGGACAAACCCAAGCTCGTTTTCTTCTTCGACGAAGCACATTTGCTGTTCAACGACCTTCCACCCATGCTGCAGGAAAAAGTCGAACAGGTCGTGCGGCTGATCCGATCCAAAGGAGTGGGAGTCTACTTCGTCACCCAAAACCCGATGGACGTCCCGCAGATCATCCTCGGACAACTCGGCAACCGCGTGCAGCACGCCTTGCGCGCCTTCACACCCATCGATCAGAAGGCTGTCAAGGCCGCCGCACAAACCTTTCGCACTAATCCCAAGCTCGATGTCGAAAAGTGCATCACAGAACTAGCGGTTGGCGAGGCTCTCGTCTCATTCCTCGATGAAAAGGGCACTCCGGGAATTGTGCAGCGTGCGCTGGTATGCCCACCGCACAGCCAGATTGGGCCAATCACGCGCGAGCAGCGACAACAGATTATGGCTGGATCAGTCGTAGCCGGCGTTTATGACAAGGTTGTCGATCGCGAATCAGCCTACGAGAGACTGAAAGGCCGTGCCGAGCAAGCCCCGGCTCCGACACAAACGCCTACTCAATCCACCAGTTGGTTTCCGAATCTCGGCTTTCCTTCCAGCGGCGGACGTCGCGGCGACAGCGTAGTTGAAGCGATGGTGAAAAGCGCAGCGCGATCTGTCGGAAGCTCGGTTGGCCGACAGATTGTCCGCGGGGTGCTCGGATCTTTGCTGGGTGGAAGCCGGCGCTAGCGTTGCGCCAACTGCATCCTTCAGTTTTGCCCTTGCGCCAGTTGTGGTCCCTCAGTATGGTGACAGCCACCACCGACGCACACAGGACCCCAGGACACTCGCTTGGCTGATCCCAACGCATCTGGCCGCTCTTCCGACGAAATCACCCTGCTCGGTCCAGGCGTTTCCATCGCCGATCTCGAAGACCCGAATCGCCCAAAGCGCGTCATGGGCTTTCGCGACCTGCTGTTGTTCTACGTCGTCACCGGCGTAAGTCTTCGATGGATTGCGGCCGCCGCCGTTGCCGGTCCCAGTTCGATCGTTATCTGGATCGGTGCCTGGTTTGCTTTCTATACGCCGCTAGCGCTGTCAGTGATTGAACTTTCATCGCGTTATCCGAATGAAGGCGGCATTTATGTTTGGACCAAGCGCGCGTTCGGGGACTTTTCCGGATTCATGAGCGCGTGGACGTACTGGACCTGCAACCTCCCCTACTTCCCTGCCGTGTTGTATTTCGCCGCCAGCAACGCTCTCTTCATTCGACAAGACTCATGGGGACACCTTTCGAACAACACCACCTACTACATTCTCTTCTCGCTGATCGCGCTCACAGTCGCGACTGTACTCAACGTGTTCGGCCTCGACGTCGGCACGTGGCTGCATAACATGGGCGCACTCGCGATGTGGATCCCCATCTGCATCATCGTCGGGATGGGCGCGGTGGCGTGGCACCTGTATGGATCGGCGACGACCTTCACTTTGCGCTCGATGATCCCCAGCACCCACATCAATGACATGATTTTCTGGTCGGTGCTGATTTACGCCTTTGCCGGATGCGAAACCGCATCGCTGATGGGCGACGAAATCAAGAATGCGCGCCGAGCGATCCCACGCGCGCTGTTAATCGGTGGATTGACGGTAACGTTTTGTTACATCGTGGGCACGATTAGCGTGTTAGTCGCGCTGCCGCCGTCGGAAATGGGCAACCTGCAGGGATTGATGCAGGCGATCTCAAAAACATCACACCGCGTGGGCTTCGAAAGCATCATTCCGTTTGCTGCGTTTTTGATTGCACTCAGCAACGTTGGCGCGGCTGGTGCCTATCTCGCCGCCGTAGCACGGCTTCCCTTTGTTGCCGGCATCGACAAATTTCTGCCGCCCGCATTTGGCGCACTTCATCCGCGGTGGAAGACCCCCTGGGTCGGATTGCTCACTCAATGGGCCTTCGGTGTCTTGTTCATTTTTCTTGGCCAAGCAGGTACAGGGATAAAGGGCGCGTATGACGTGCTGGTTAGCATGGGCGTGATCACTTACTTCATCCCGTACCTGTATCTTTTTGCGGCGATGTTCAAATTGCAGAACGAGCCGGCGGGCCCAGAAGTGATTCGCGTGCCGGGCGGCAAGCCGGTGGCGCGACTTGTCGCGCTTGTCGGTCTGATGACGACCACGTTTACGATCGCGATCTCGCTATTGCCTCCACCGGATGAACCCAACAAGATTCTGGCCGTGGTGAAGATCGTGGGATTGTCAGGCATTCTTGTGGGAATGGGCGCTTGGATTTACTGGTCGGGAAAACGGCGAGCCGCCAGAAGAAGAAAGTGAGGCAAAATTCTCTTGCTACATTAACTCGAAAGAAAAGATCAACGATCTTTCCCGTGCCTCGGTAGTAAAGCCATGCTACACCGGCGTTGCTGTCTTCCTCTTCGGATTAAAAAATGGCAGCGGCACCACCGTTGCTGTCGTCTTCAACCGCTGCGCTTCAATCGTCAACTCCATCTGGAGTTTGGTGCCGGGTTTGGAGTGCTCGGTATTCACGCTGGCCAGAGCAATCAGCTTTTTCAGTAACGGAGAAAAAGTAGTCGTCGTCGCCTTCCCCACTTGTCTCTCTCCTACATATATAGGCACTGGCACGCGTGATGCTTGGCTTGGAGCCGCGGGAGTCAATCCAAACTTGTCGTGTTGTTCTTCTACTTCAACCCAATCGACTTCGAGCCCGACGAGTTGCCGCTCGACGCCGTTCTTCGCGTCTTTGGCGAGCGCAGCCTTGCCGATAAAATTTTCTTTATCGAGATGCACCATCTTCCCGAAGCCCAACTCGAAAGGTGAATATTTCTGTGAAGCAATGAGCGCTTTTTTGGAACTGGTGTAGTCCACCTCAATCAGCAATAATCCCGCTTCCACGCGCGACACATCGAGAGCCAACATTCCCGCAGCGTGAATATCAAACTGCCTCCCCTTCTCCATGAGCGCGTCATAAACTTTCAGCCCATCGTTCCACGGCATCCAGATCTCGTATCCGAGATCGCCCGTGTACCCCGTCCTCGAGATATCGACTGGAACGCCATTGATCTTCCCGCTCGTTTTGCGGAAATACTTCAGATTCGCAATGTCAGCATCGCAAACAGCTTTCAACAACTTCGCCGACGTCGGCCCTTGCAGAGCCAGCGCCGCCACTTGCTCCGAAATGTCTTCTACCTGCACATCCATATTCAACCCGTTCTGCCGAAACCAGCGCAGGCTCGGATCTGCGGCCGTCCACCGATAGACATTTTCCTCAAGCCGCGTTATCGTGCCGTCGTCAATGACCTTGCCTTGCTCGTCACACCAGCAGCAATAGATGACCTGTCCAACTTTCACTTTATTGATATCGCGCGTGATGATGCGATTGACGAGCTTGGTGGCGTCTTTGCCGGCGATGAGATACTTGTAAAGCGGCGAGATATCGATGAGAGCGCAAGCGTTGCGAATCGCGTTGTACTCGTGCTCGTGATGCACCTCGTACACGCTGACCGTGTAATATCCCGACCACTCGCGATAGTTCAGGCTGTGGCAGAGTTCTAGCGTTCTCTCGTGAAATGCGGTTCCAATCGGCAAAGCAAGTACCTCACGTGCGATTCAGATTTCCTTCGTGTACCCTGATGTCCTTCGTGCTTCGAGATTTGAAAGTCTCAGCGAAAGAGCAAACGAAGAATTACAAAGGGAACGAAGACTCGAACGCGGATTATATTCATCCGAACCGCCCTTGAGCAACCGGAAAGCGTATTGTGACTTTTAGTCACCGATTCGATCAAAGTAGCAGACAAAATTACTACTTCTCGGTAGAATGACGAGTCATTTTTCGACGGAATTCCTCCTGCAGCTAACCGATAGAGTGGGGTGAAAAACAGCTGTGTCGAACGGAAATAAGTATGACGTTATCGTCATTGGTGGCGGGCACAACGGCCTGGTCAATGCCGCTTACCTGGCGAAAGCCGGAAAGAAAGTTCTCGTCCTCGAACGCCGGCATGTGCTCGGCGGCGCTGCGGTTACCGAAGAAATCTACCCCGGATTTAAATTCTCGGTGTGTTCCTACGTCGTGTCTCTTTTGCGCCCAGAGATCATTCGCGATCTAGATCTCCCGCGACACGGCCTTGAAATTCTTCCGCTCGATGGCACTTTCACCCCTATGCCGAGCGGCGACTATCTATGGCGTGTGAACGATCACGGCAAGACGCGCCGCGAGATCGCGCGGCACTCCAAGCTCGACGCGGAAGCCTACGAAGAATTCGGCAAGGCCATGCAGGCCATGTGCCGCTTCGTTAAACCAATTCTCAGCATGGTGCCTCCGGACCCCGCGACCCTCAACCCGAAGGAACTGATGAAGCTTCTCTTCCTCGGACGCCGGTTCCAAGGCCTTTCGGGCGAAGACAAGTACAACCAGGTTCAGCTCATGACCATGAGCGCCGTCGATTTCCTCGACCAGTGGTTCGAGACCGACGTGCTCAAAGCCACGATGTCAGCCTCCGGAATCATCGGCACGTTCCTCGGCGTGCGTTCTCCGGGAACAGCTTACGTACTTCTTCACCACTACATGGGTGAAATCGACGGAGCTTTCCGCGCATGGGGCTTCGCGCGCGGAGGAACCGGCGCAATCTCGAACGCGATTGCTGACGCAGCTCGCGAGGCAGGCGTCGAAATTCGGACTCGGTCGGGCATTTCGAAGATTCTCGTAAAAGGCGGGAAGGCCAAAGGCGTTGTGCTTCAAAACGGCGATGAAGTCTTCGCCGACGTCATTTCATCGAGCGTCGACCCGCGTCTCACCTTCCTGGGATTAATCGAAGCGGGCAATCTTCCCGACGAGTTCGTTGAGTCGGTGAAACGTTACAAGTTCCGTGGATCATCCGGCAAAGTAAATATGGCGCTCGACGGGCTTCCCAACTTCAAATGCCTGCCAGGCGTGGGTGCACATCTGCGCGGCGCCATGTCGATCTCTCCCAGCGTTGAGTACATGGAAAAGGCCTACGACGAAGCAAAGTACGGCCATTGGTCGTCCCGTCCTTACATCGACATGGTCCTCCCGTCGCTGACCGATCCCTCGGTTGCACCGCCGGGAAAGCACGTCATGTCCTGCTTTGTGCAGTACGCGCCCTACAAACTCGCGCCCGGCCTCGACTGGGACACTGAGAAAGAAAAGTTTGGCGATGCCGTGGTCAACACGATTGCCGAGTATGCACCGAATATCAAAGACATCATTCTGCACCGCCAGGTTGTGACACCTCTCGACCTCGAACGCGAATTCGGACTGAGCGAAGGAAACATCTTCCAAGGCGAGTTGTCGCTCGAGCAATTGTTCTTCCTGCGCCCGGTTGCCGGCTGGGCGCAATATCGAACACCGATCAAAAATCTCTACATGTGTGGATCAGCAACCCATCCTGGCGGAGGCATCATGGGCGCGAACGGGCGTCTGGCGGCTCTCGAAATTCTGAAAGACGTGAAGGGAGCGGCCTAACTCATGCCCGAGACACGCGACGTCGTCATCATCGGTGGCGGACACAACGGACTCGTCACGGCTTTCTACCTCGCGAAGGCGGGCTTCAAACCGCTGGTACTCGAACGACGAGCGCAAGTTGGTGGCGCCGCCGTCACAGAGGAATTTCATCCCGGATTTCGTGGCCCCGTCTTGTCGCACAACGCCGGGCCGTTGCGTGCTGATGTCGTCCGCGACATGCAGCTCGAAAAACATGGTTTGAAATTTGTAACGCCCGAAGTGGCCGTAGCGTCCCTTGCCCCGGACGGGCGCGCGCTCATCCTTTACAACAATCCCAAAAAAGCAGTCGAGGAAGTTGCGAAGATCTCCCAGAAAGATGCGAAGGGATTCGTCGATTTCCAGGCAGCGATCGGCAAGATCGGCAAAGTGATTGGGCAAGCTCTTTCAGTCACGCCCCCGAATATCGACAATCCCAGCACCGGCGACCTTTGGGGCATGCTGCAAACGGGACGCGGCATTCGCAACCTGGGACGCAAAGACATGTACCGCGTTTTGCGTTGGGGCCCGATGGCAGCCGCCGACCTGGTTTCTGAATTTTTCGATTCTGAATTGCTGCGCGGCACCGTCGCAGCCAGAGGCATTTTTGGTACATTCCTCGGGCCATGGTCTGCTGGCAGCGCGCTTGTGTTGCTGATACGTGCCGCTGCCGATCCACTCCCCGCCGGATCAACTCAATTCGCGCAAGGCGGAACCGGCGCCATCACGCAAGCCATGGCCGCTGCGGCTCGAGCCGCAGGAGCTGAAATCAATACGGCCGCGGATGTCGCTCAAATACGCATAAAAGATGGAGTTGCCACCGGTGTCGTTCTCGCTAACGGAGACGAGATTAGCGCACGAGCGGTCATCTCGAATGCAGATCCTAAGCGCACGTTGTTGAAGCTTGTTGACCCAACTCATCTCTCGCCGGACTTTGTTCAGAAGGCCAAGAACTATCGCGCCATGGGAACGGTGGCCAAGATTAACCTTGCGCTTTCTGGTTTGCCAGATTTCCCTTCCCTCAAAAGCGCTGGAAATGGCGATGCCTTGAAGGGACGAATTCAAGTCGGATACGAGATCGACTATCTCGAGCGCGCCTTTGACGAATCCAAGTACGGCAACTTCTCGCGCGCTCCGTATCTGGAAGCCACAATCCCATCACTAACCGACCCCTCGCTCGCGCCAGCGGGCAAACATGTTATGTCGATCTACATGCAATATGCGCCTTACAAATTGAAAGGCGGCGATTGGGACGGACAGAGGGCAGCGCTAGGCGAGACCGTCGTCAAGACGCTTTCGCAATACGCACCCGGCTTGGCACAGTTGATCGAAAGCCATCAGGTCATCACTCCGAAAGACCTTGAAGAGACCTACGGCCTCACCGGCGGACACATTTTCCACGGCGAACTCGCGCTCGACCAATTCTTCACCATGCGTCCACTACTGGATTGGGCGCGATATAAAACACCAATTGAAAACCTCTATATGTGCGGGAACGGTACACATCCTGGCGCGGGATTAACAGGTGGGTCGGGCGCAAACGCTGCCAAGGAAATTCTGAAAAGCCTGAAGAAGTAGCAGAAGCGACCGTCTCGGCTGACTGAGGGTCGGCAACGTACTTTGCTAAACGGTCGGAGGCGGCGGCGCTAACAAATCGCGGCCGAGATGCTCGCGACACAGAATCTCATGAAGACCTCCGCCATTCTCCTCGTTTCCTGCCCCGACCAGAAGGGCGTCGTCGCTACGATTGCCGATTTCGTCTACCGCCACAACGGAAACATTCTCCACGCCGACGAGTACGCCGACGAGGGATCCAATCTATTCCTCATGCGCGTTGAGTTCGATCCGAGTGGCTTCGACATCAACCTGGAAGATTTCGCGAAGTATTTCGAGCCCATCGCTCAAAAGTTCGGCATGGACTGGCGCCTCGCTCGCCCCGGACAACGCCCGCGAATGGCAATATTGGTATCGAAATTTGACCATTGCCTGGTCGATTTGCTTTACCGGCACAAAATCGGTGAATTGGCCTGTGATATTCCGCTGATCATCTCCAACCACCCGGACAACCAGCGCCTGGCTGAGTTTTACGGTATTCCCTATTTCGTTGTTCCAGTCTCCAAAGACTCGAAACGCGAAGCCGAGCAGAAACAGATTGCGATGATTCGTGAGCAGCGGTCCGATTTCATCGTGCTCGCCCGGTACATGCAGGTGCTGTCGAACGAATTCATCGGCGAATTTGGATCGCAGAAAATTATTAACATCCATCACTCATTTCTTCCGGCATTCATCGGAGCGAAACCTTACCATCAGGCCTTCGAGCGAGGCGTAAAGCTGATCGGCGCTACGAGCCACTACGTCACCGAAGTGCTCGACGACGGTCCTATCATCGAGCAGGACGTGGTTCGTATTTCGCACAAAGACTCAGTTGACGACCTGATTCAGAAGGGACGTGACTTGGAAAAAGTCGTACTCTCGCGAGGCGTGCGTTGGCACATCGAGAATCGGGTGCTGCTGTATGGGAATAAGACGGTCGTGTTTGATTAGGCGCTACGATGGAGTCGCGTCGCTCCATCTGCAGGCTGGATGATCCTCACGGTTTGTTGCTCGCATTCAATAATCGGAAGCAGCGCGTCTTATCATCCCAATAGATCCATTGCTGGTTCGCCTGCCGGAAAGTCATCCAGCGCGATTGCAACTGCCTCAGGCTGTGTGTCTCTCGAAATCTCTCCCAGCAGACCCATGCGGATTCGTTACAGTTATCGGGTGGGAACAACGAGGGCATTGTACGTTTCTGCCACGTATCGTCCACAAACAAGTCCGAGAGAATGAAATACGCCAATTCTCCTGTCCGTATTTTTGGCCAAAAGTCGTACACTGGCTCCGCGACCCAGCGCGAGTCCGTGATCTGTGAAATCAGAATTGGAATTGATGATTTTCCATCGGCGACTATCTGATCCATCACTGCTGATGCGCAGTAATCGCGGTCTTGAAACCGTCCCTTAGCGCGGCATGTGATGTTGCTCCAAGTAGCCAATGGGTACGACTTCAAACGTGTTTGAGGATTCTCCGACTGCGATCGGGGCGGTAGAAACATCAGGAACAAGAAACAAATGCCACACCGTAGCTCAAGGGACTTCATTCGCGTTTTCATTCGACGACGTCCAAATATTATCCCTTGAACCCCCAGGTCCAGTCACACTTTAGTAACCCCCTAACACCCCTCCCGTACTCCTCTTTTCGCCTTACTACTGTTAACTTTTTACTTACGGTGAATTACTGCGGCTGGCCGGTTGCGCCTGCGGGGGAATAGAACGTGTCGGAAGATCCCAAATGGGAATTGGCGCTCCTGGCCACGGTCCAGAGCTTCTACCAGAAGCTCTTGAGCGACCATTTGCAGGCGAAACTTCCAACGCCCCACAGCCTTGAGCCTGAGGCTATCAGCAGCGAAAAAGGCAATGTCCGCGACACGCTTTCGCAGATGCACCCTTGGCTGCAGGTTCTCGACATGGCCATCACTCCTGCCATGCTTCGCCAGGCTTTAACCACCGAAACCGACGCCGAGGTCGCAGAGGCGATGTTGCGCTATTTCGTCCGCAACCGCGACTTTTCGGATATGAATCGCGACAAGGCCGACCTGGTCGCGACTTTTCTTTATCGGCACCCGCGCGTTCCTGGACAATGGGAGACGCGGGGTTACGGCCTCGACGGTGCTCTTCCTCTCTCGCCATTTGAAATCGCGCTGATTGAAATCCTTGCCGACTCGGAAGCTCCTTCGCTGCCGGAAGAGCACGTTCAACTTCTTCGCGCGTTCGGGCCGCTTCAGGAAGAATCCGACCATTTGCGTGACTTTAACGCCCTGATCGATTCGGGAATTATCCAGCGCGTGCGCGATCTAAAGGCAGCCCTCGGTCCCTCGTTCTATCATCCCGGAGTTCTCGCCACGATGGCACCTTACAACGCTGCATTCGGCGCTCGCTTCGATGAGCTGTTTCGCGACGCTGCGACTGAAATCAAGCAGTTTGCCAAGAGCCTCGAAGAACTAGGCGGCAACATCCTGAGCACCGTCGATGGGGTCGAAGTTACCGTGGAACATGTAGCCGCGCTTGAGGCGAGCGAACTGCTGAAATCCGACTATTCGACCGCGCTGGAGAAATTTCGTCGTGTTTCGAAACTGAAAAAAGAATTGGAGCGCCGCCCGCCGATTCGCAGAGCTAAGTTGACGCCGGATGTCCGCCCGTCAGCGCACGTGATCCCAATGCGGTCCGGTGGTGGCGCAGCAGCTGCGGCCGCGCCAGCCCGCCAATACACGCCTTCAGCAGTCACGGCACAACAACTGTCACTTGAAGAAGCGCGCCTGATCCGCGTGATCGAGTCGATCCGCATCTTCGTTCGTGTCGCCGACCCCAAATTCCGCAAGGTTGTCCCCATGCGCTACTTCAACCTCACACTCAGCACGGCCGAGGTCGAGGCTTATTGTGCTGACTACCTCGAAGAAAAGAGCGACCGCGCCGACGTAGGACGCACACTCCTCAGGATCGTCGCCGTCGTGGCCCGGATGGGTACGGAAACCGAAGAAATGCGTCGATCGCACGCGTCGCCATCTCTGTGGAAACTGCGGGCCGATGCGCTGGTGGCATTGCTCGAGATCGGACGCGCGCTCAACGAACAAACGACCAAAGTCATCGCCGCGCAAGAGGGGGACGGGAAGTCAGATCAAGTCGCCTCGCTCAAAGCCTCTCTACAGAAACTTCGGGATCGGGCCGACTTGGTTGTCAAGATGCTCGCCCATCCCGGCAGCAAGGGATAAGAGATCTGTCGCTGAACCCCTCCGCTGTTCATTAAGCAAAAACCCCGTGAGCGTCACCTTCATTGCCGTTGAAGCAAAAAAGGCCACGCTCGCGGGTGGCCTTCATAAAACTCGAACACATTGCTAATTGATGTCGAACTGCTCCTGATGCACCGCCGGATCAGACTTCACGATGATCGTCCGCTTCGTGAGTTCCTCCATTTCCAGTAACCACTTTCCGTTGGTTGCCTTCAAGGCCTTCGCAACCTCCGGATGCACTCGTAACATCACGTCTGCATGTTCGAAGTGTTTTGACATCTTTCGCATCTCAACGAAGATCTCGTTGCATACCGTGTTCACCGACTTCACGTAGCCAGTGGATTCGCAATACGGACAAGGAGTGCCAATCGTTCGCTCGAGCGACTGTTTCACCCTTTTCCGCGTGATTGCTACCAGCCCAAAGTCGTTAAATTGCAGCACCTTGGACGGCGCACGATCCGCGCGCAGCGCCTCTTCCAGTGCCAACATGACCTTCTGTCGATTGCGGCGCTCATCCATGTCGATGAAATCGATCACAATGATGCCGCCCAGATCACGCAGCCGAATCTGGCGCACGATTTCTTTGATTGCATCGACGTTGGTTTTCACAATCGTGTCTTCAAGCCGGGCCGTCTTCCCGACATATTTGCCCGTGTTGACATCAATCGCGACCAGCGCTTCTGTCTGGTTGATGACGATGTAGCCGCCGCTCTTCAACCAAACTTTCGATTTCAGGGCCTTGTTGATTTCGTCAGACAGTCCGAATTGGTCGAACAGCGGTGTCTCTTTCGTATATAGCTTTACACGTCGCACAAGCGCCGGCTGGAACCGGTTCGCAAAACGCAGGATGCGCTCGTACTCTTCGTCAGTGTCCACCCAAATCGCGGAAAAGTCTGAGGTGACCTGGTCACGCAAAACGCGCTCGACCACGTTCAAGTCGTGATAGATCAATGCTGGTGCCTTGCTGTTTTCCGACCGGGTTTTGATCTCGGCCCACAGGTTCTTCAGGAAACGGATATCGGCTCGAAGCTCTTCTTCTGACGCGCCCGCCGCAGCCGTGCGCACGATGAAGCCTCCCTGCCCGTTCTCGCGCTCGCTGATGATGATTCTTTTCAGCCGCTGGCGTTCCTCGTCAGAGGAAATCTTCCGCGAAACCCCAGTGTGATTCACAGTCGGCATGTAGACCAGGAACCGTCCAGGGAGCGCAATGTGACTTGTAATGCGCGCGCCCTTCTTGCCGATCGGTTCCTTCGCAATCTGTATCAGGACCTCCTGCCCTTCTTTCAGCAGGTCGGAGATCTGCGGAACGACGGTATTCTCCCGACGCCGGAATCTGCGTGCACCGCCGCCGTTGCCGCCACGTCGTCCACGCCGTCGATCGAATGAGGGTGCGGAACGCTGGGCCCGCTGGGTGTAACCGGCAGTTCCAGCGGGAGCCCGAAGCTCGGCGCTTACTTCCCCACTGCCCGATTCAGCCGCCAGTAACGCCTCGGCTTCAGCCTGTGCTTCTTCGAGTTCCAGTTCTTCGCTGTCGTCCTCTTCTGCCTCTGTTCCGTTTCCAGCGCCGTCGTCACTCGAAAGCGCCGCGGGAATCGGCTCGCCAGCAGCGACAAGCTGAGCGATCTGCTCGCGATGCTCTTCTGCCGCGCGCGTTTCCTCTTCTAATTCTTCAAAAGTCGCGTCTTCCTCAAGCTCTTCGACATAGTGAGCAATGTCGGCTTCCTCTTCTTCAATCTCTTCTTCTTCGATGGTTCCTTGTGGAGCGAGCGACGAAGGCGATGCCCACACCGATTCGCGGTCTTCCTCGCGTCTGATTGGCGCCTCATCAGCCTCACGAGATTCAAAAACCGACTCCTCGATAACGACTGGCACGGTTGGTTCGACTCCGCCGCCAAACGATTCTGTCGGAGCTTGTGCAACGGGCTCGGTCTGCTCTTCCTGCTCCCAGGTCGACTCTTCGTAATGCTCTTCAACGGGTGAATCGCCCGCAAGGTCGCCGTGCAATTCTTCAAGAGGCTCCGCAGCCAATGGGCCCATGCCTGTACGTTCGGTACTCGCGTTTGCCCCCGCAGTCTCCGAAACCTCGGGAGCCACTTCTGTCTGTGCTGTTGGCGACTGTGCGAAGAATGGTTCGTCTTCGGAAAACGCCGAAGCGGATCCGGCAGCCGAAGGCATTTCGTCTACGTGACTCTGAGCTGGGGTCGAGCGCCGCTGATACTTGGAAATGGACTCGCCCGGCAATAGGATCGGCTCGTATCCAGGTGGCGGCCCGAAATCGTCGTCCCGGGTCGGCCGTTCATACGCAGCAGGAGCTTCAGTCGAGCGTGCGCGCCGCGAATCGAACCCTCGATCGCTGCGCTCGCCTCGATCCCCACGTCCGCCTCGGCGACGTCGCCCACCTCGGCCACGGTACCCACCGCGAGACTCTCGTCCGCTCGTCTCCGATGGAGCTACGCTTTCTCCTGCAATAGCCGGCGCTACGAATCGATCTGCCGGCGCAGGGGCCAACCCGTCGCTGGCGTCTTCTTCAGTCTCGTGTGCTTCAAATTTCGGCTTGGAATTTTGTCGCGAATCGTTCGATCTAGGCTCTTCCACCACGCGATTGGTGGGCACGTCATCCAGATCTTCGTCCTGCTGCTCCAACTCCATGAAGTCTGAAACGTAAAGGAATGCGTCCCTTTCCAGGCCGATGTCCACAAATGCGGACTGCATGCCGGGAAGAACTCGTGTCACTCTTCCTTTGTAAATGGATCCCGCGAGGGTGTATTCGTTTTCGCGTTCTAGGTAAATTTCAGCAAGTTGGTCATCTTCGACCACACCGACCTTGGTCTCGTGCGGTGTGGACGACACAAAAAATTCTTTGTTCATCTGTACTCCGGTTCTGCCGATTGGCGGCAGAGTTTTTCCCGGCGTCAGGAACGAGAAGAAATGGCGTACGGACGGAGCTTTGCGATCAGGACAGTCCGAACCATAGGTCTGCCTGGGTCCCGGTCTGCCCGGAACCTGCACGGCTGCACAAGCTTGGGAATCTTCTGCACTTATCGCATTTGCGCCAATCTGGGTTTGTGACCGCTCTCTCAACTGAGGGGGCCGTTACCCGCCCGGTGGCGCGTAGCTTCAATCCTGCCCGGCTCTCGTAATCCTGTGCCGGTGAAATTGCCCTTCTTTTACGCTAGGGCGCTCGTAATATTCGGTTTGCAGCGCGCCAGGCGCTGCACGTACTACAAAATCGTGTCAGTTCACAAACCGGCGCATGCGGACATTCATCACCATTCCCAGCGCCAAAAACATGAATAACACAGAAGACCCACCGTAACTCATTAACGGTAAAGGAATTCCCGTAACCGGCATAAAACCGACTACCATGCCCACGTTGACTAGAATGTGAAAGCTAAGCACAGCTACCACACCCATTACCAGAAACGTTCCAGCGCGGTCGGGCGCCGTTTGTGCGTTCTGGGTCAAACGCATCAGCACTATGAAGTATAGCAGGAGCACCCCTAAAGCTCCTACAAATCCATGCTCTTCCGCGAACGCTGCGAAGATGAAGTCAGTCTGGGGAACCGGAAGAAACGCGAGATGCGTCTGCGAACCCTCGCTACTTCCCCAAATCCCTCCAGAACCTACGGCAATTAACGACTGGTTGACCTGATACCCGGAGCCTTGACGGTCCGCATCCGGATTCATAAAGCTCGTAAGCCGCTCCCTCTGGTACGGCTTCAATACTTTCAAAAACGCAATCGGCATCAGCAATCCGGCCAGAAGGAGCACGGTGAGTGCCTGCTTCGCTCGTACGCCGCCAAGAAACAAACCCATGATGGCGATCGGCATATAGGTGAGCGCCGTCCCAAGATCGGGCTGGGCAAGCACCATCAACATGGGAACGCCAACGATCATCCCGGCCTTCAGAAAATCCGACCATGACAATTCGCTCTTGTGATGGAGATCAGCGAAGTATTTTGCCACCGCCAGAATCAGGATCAGCTTGACCCATTCGGAGGGCTGAAAGTGCGCGCCGCCAGGCAGTTTGATCCAGCGCCGGGCGCCCAAATACTTCTGTCCGAACAGGATGACGCCCACCAGCGATGCAATCGACGCGATGTACATCCAGTGAACTTTGTCGAGCAGTGCCTGATAGTTGAACAGACTCACGAGGAACATCGCCGCAATGCCGCCCATCACCCAATACACCTGCTTGATGTGGGCGCCTGCGAATTTTGTGTGCATCGTGGCGCTGCGAATCTCCATCACACCGAGGCCACAGATCATCAGCACAAAGATGAACAGAAACCAATCAAAATCGCGAAATGAAACGTAACGTGACATTGAAAATCAGTTCCCGGTTCCCAGTTCTCACCAACCAGAACGCGTCAGGCCGTTAGCGGATCCCAGGTGCGGCCGTCGCCAGCACCGCATGCTTCTTCGGCAAATCAACATAAAATCGCCCACCTTGCAGACGATCGCCATCGCCGTCGGCATTCGGCGAACTCCATACCGCACCAATTTCAGTCTTCGATTCCCCACTCGCAACTTTCGTGGGCTGTCGTCGCTGCTTCTCGACGTATGCTTTGATAACTTGCGACGCCACCCGCGCAGCCAGGTATCCGTGCTCACCTTCTTCAAGCAGAGCTGCCACGACAATTTCCGGATTTCTTCGCGGCGTTACACCCACAAACCAGCCGTTGTCTTTGAACTTCGATTTTCCTACTGCGCCCATCTTCGCCTTTAACGTGTTGCTGATGGTCTGCGCGCTACCGGTCTTGCCCGCAAAATCGATTCCCTGCAAGTGTGCACTGTTGGCCGTGCCAATCGGCGATACCACATTCGCCATAGCGTCCGTAATGATCTCCCAGCTCTTCGGATCAATTGGGATCTTTACTTCGTCCGGCACGTTCGTAGCTGGAATGATGTTTGCCGGCAAGTCCCGTGGCGAAGTCAACCTCGGCCGCCGCAGAGTTCCGTCACTCGCGATCGCCGCGATCGCCCGCGCCAGCTGGATGGGCGTGGTTGCCACGGCACCCTGCCCGATGCCCACAGAAATCGTTTCACCGGCATACCACTTCTGCTTGAAGTTTCGGATCTTCCACTGCTCTGAGGGCATTACGCCGGAGGCTTCCTGCGGCAAGTCAACCCCAGTTTTCTGTCCCAGCCCGAACATGGTCGCGTACTTAGCAATGCGTTCAATCCCTAGTCGCTCGGCAAGTGTGTAGAAGAAAACGTCGCACGACTGATAAATAGCTTTGCTCACATCGACTACGCCGTGAGTCCGGTGCTCGGCAAGGACCCAGCACTTGAAATAGCGCCCGTAGAAACTAGCGCCGCCAGTGCAGTTCACGTGCATGTCTTCGGCAATGCCTTCCTGCATGCCGGCGGTGGCCATGATGATCTTGAAGACCGATCCCGGCGCCAACTGTGCCTGAATCGCTTTGTTCAGCAGCGGATGGTTCTCATCGGTTACCAGCTTGACCCATTCATCTTTCGAAATCTTTACCGCGAAATGATTTGGGTCAAAAGTAGGACGGCTCACCATCGCCAGGATCTCGCCAGTTCTGGGATCCATCGCAACCACAGCGCCATTTTTTCCCTCAAGCGCCTCTTCTGCCGCGATCTGTAGATCGACGTCGACGGTCAATTTGAGCTGCTTACCAGGTTCCGCAGGTGTTTCATCCAGCCTGCCCACTTCGCGGCCGCGGCTGTTGACAATTGCGCGCCGTGAACCGTTCTTTCCCATCAGCAAATTGTTGTATTGCTTCTCAACTCCCGACACACCCACAACATCGCCCGGGTTGTATAACTCAAACTGTGGCTGGTTCAGCATGTCGTCCGTCACTTCACCGACGTAGCCGATCAGGTGAGCCATGAATCCGTTTCGCGGATACAACCGCCGATGCGCCATGATCGTATCGAGTTCCGGCAACTCGTTCCTGTGCGACTCAATGAACGATAGCTCGTTCGGCGTGATGTCTTCTTTCAAGAAGATCGGCTGGTACTGGGGCATTGCGGTGAATTTTTTGATCCGCTGCCGCAACTCGTTCGGGTCCATGTGCAGACCCTTGGCAATCATGTCGGCGTCAGCATTGAGGTCTCGCGCGGAATCCCGCAACAGAAGTGCAGAAAATGACGGGTAGTTATCGACGATTACCCGACCCTGGCGGTCGAGGATCTTCCCCCGCGGCGCCAAAATGGGCACGTTGCGCACACGGTTCTTCTCAGCCATCAAAGCGTAGCTATCGCTCTGCATTACCTGCAGACGCCACAATCCGTATGTCAGGATTAAGAAAACCCCAAGAATGATGTATTGCACCGCCGTCAGACGGATCGCAGATATTTTTTCGTCGCGGCCAAACATCAGTGCGTAGCTCTCACTTCCCGGCGGAAAGGTTCCCGCTTGCAATCCGAGAAATCTCAGAGGGATAGCTGTATTTTAGCTCTCTTTGGGAAGAAAGGCTGGTTACTGCCGGGTGACGGAAGGACATTGCCCACGTCACTTCGCGCTTGCGAGATCCTGAAGAGCTAGTGAGCCTTTTCCCAGATAATCTTCCAGCGCGCTACTCCGGGCTCTTGGGTTTCTGTCCCGCTCAGCACCAAGCGTCCGTCTTCGAACTTGTATGGCCGTACTTGCCGCGTCCCGACGTACCCAGGGTCGATCGCTACTTCCGGCAAGTGCACAATCTCGCCTTTCTTCGCGTCAATCTCGTACCTGCCGCAATAGGCAAAGGTTCCTTGAGCCGCAGCAGCCCCTTCTTCCCTGCTGGGATGGTAGGGTTCCGCCCACTTCGGTCGATCCGGGTTCACCAGGTCCGCGCACATGTAACCGTCGCGCGCGTACATCAAGAACCCCTTCCCATGAGGACCGAACTGCGGATACGGGCGAATCGTTCCGTCCTTCATCGTTTGCTCCGTCGAAACCAACTTCCAGGTCCCCACGATCCGGTCCCGAATCTCAGCCTCGGTCTGTCCCAGCATCAGCACACTGCACGAGAACAACATCGCCACGAGTGTTATGCACTTACCCATACTTGAAATCTCCTTTGGGGGGAACGGGGATGTGATCGCTATCGACTCAGCACGTTTTTTTCAAGCGCTTTGCGCGTTTCCTCATCGAGGCTCTCACTGACCACCACCATCTCGCCTCGTCGTGTAATCACAACATTACCTTCTTCAGTTGCCCAGGTCCTTGTGGCAACGCCGTCTTTGCCCGCATCTCCGTTCTCCACACCAACGGGGTCGACCTTCTTGTACCGGCTCGTTAAAGCCTTCGCATAGATGTCCACAAAGTCACCGGCTGAAGCCCCATCTGACCACCGCGAAACATACAGCAGCCCAATCTGCCCGGCCGGATTTCCCTTCGGAAGCACCGCGTAGTAATAGCCGCCCCGCCAACTTGGGTACAGTTTGTTGGATACTTCCTCGCCGGCATACTGCTCAAGCAACACCGCCAGATCAAACTCCCCGATTGCGCCAATGTCATAGCGCTCGTACTTCTTGAAGTCGCGCTCAAAATCCGGCAACGGCATCGGAGCAAGCTTCTCTCCCGCCAGATATGTGGCTGGCTCCATGATCTGTCTCGTCGTCTGCGGGGGATTTAGGAACGCGCCTTCAAACGCTTTCTGTTTTCCCCCAGCCTTCATCAGCGCAATCGTGAAATCAAGACCGCGAAGATATCCAAACAGAAGCGCCTCTCGAAGGTAAATCGGCGCCTTGCGAAATTCCACCGAATCCGGCGTGCCCGACATCATTCCAGCTTTCATCGCTTCAACCAACTGCGGAGAATTCAATACAGTCTGCCCCGTCGGCGTGAGCAGATAGTCGAGCAGCACAACCGTGGCTTGCCCTTCGACTACCGCTTGCCGGGCTGCCGTCGCTTCATCGTTCGTGATGTCTGAAGGAGTTGGCTGCTTCTTGGAAGCAAGATCCACCTCTCCCGCTCTCATCCATTTTTCCAGATCAAACGATTGGTCCTGCAACGCATGCGTCAGCTCGTGCGCCATCACCGGCCGCTGCTGCTCTGGCTCGATCCAATCCAGCAAGTTCACAAACTTCGTTTTCGGATCGTAGTAGCCAGCCACTTGCTCGCGAAGAATTGCCACTAGAAACTTTTCCAGATCAAAATCGCGCGGCAGCAGTCCGAACTTCTTTAGTACCGCCTCTGAACGACGCAACCGCTGCGCGTCCTCGTCCTCATTCATGTGCTTCGTGACATACGCGACAATGTCGTCGCGACTCGTCAACCGCTTCTTTACTTCGTGCTTGATCGGAAACCCGCTCTCGGCAGACACCGCCTTCAAAATCTCATCGACCGATCGAAAAAGTTCTTCCGCCTCCTTCGGCGAAATCTTTTTTTCTTCAGTCTGTGCAGAAGAGGCGGCTTCTGGAGCCTGGGCGTCTCCTCCGGTCTGCTTTTGCGGATCGACTGATTGCGTTACCTGAACCGGAGCCTGAGCGTCATTTGCTTTCCCTTGCGTTGAAAGAGCCGGCTCTGCACTCCCGGCGGGGCGCAGCTCGGGGGTGGCCAACGGTTCTGCCATCCCGAAAAAGGGCGTGACCCTTAGAAGAGAGCCTGTGTTTTCCTGCCCACCAGCAACGAGCGCTGTGCCTGCAACTACCGCGAACCCAAAAAGCCACCACCGACCTGCTCCGGACAATTTCTTCAAGAACGTCTCCCTATGCCAGACCCGTATTAACCGCCGACAAACATTGACTTGGAACTAAGCCTACTTTTCGCGAGAGTCGTACGGATCGCTTCGCGTCCTTTGCGTCCCCTTAGCGAACTCCGCAGCAAAGCTTTTCCGGTTCCGGTCCACTGCCGGACGACTCACTATTGCAGTTCCTTTCCCCTAGTCTCGGGTAACTGCGTAGCCACCAGACACGCAACCCCAAAGGATGCTGCACACAAGTAAAACGCCCAACTCAGTCCGCGCACTTGTCCCACGCTCCCGATGACCCAAGGAGCAATCGAACTCATCGCGCGAGCTCCGTTATAAGTGAACCCCAAGGCTCGCGCCCGCACCTGGGTTGGAAAAATTTCGCTCCCCAGAATTCCTGAACCTGAAAAGAAGCCCGTGCCGAAAAACGCCACCAACGTCCCTAAAACGAGCATGACAATCGGTGAACGTGCCTGCGCGTATAGCGGCACCAGAACGGCCGCCCCGAATGTATAAAGCAGGAACGACTTCCGGCGTCCCAGATGGTCCGCAACCCATCCAAAACTCGCATATCCTGGAAACATCCCGAAAAGATTCAGTACCACGAGCAACGTCGTTGTTCCCATCACGCCGAACCCGCGTCCGCCCTGCTCTACGGGCAACGAAAGGTATGGCGGAAGCCACGTAAACAACCCCCACCAGGCAAACATTCCAAAAAAATTAACGAACAAGAGCGCGAATGTGTACCGCACGTAAGGCTTTTGGAAAAGTAGTGCGAAGGAAGCGGCAGCATCGGAGGCGTTCGCCTCTGACGAATGCTCTCGTTGCCCCTCCCACATCGCTGACTCCGGCACGCCCCTACGAATCCACAAAGTCACCACGGCCGGCGCTATGCCAACAAAGAACACCGTCCGCCAGTTCGCGTAGTGCAAGACGATGCCAGCCACCAACGCTGCCAGCGCATATCCGATCGCCCACGAGCTTTGCACTACCGCGATCGCTTTCGCCCGAAGTTCCGTCGGCCAGGTCTCTGCGACCAACGTTGCCCCCGTGTTCCACTCTCCTCCCATCCCCAGCCCAAGAATGAAGCGGAAGGTCGCCAGCATTAGCACCGAAGTGGACAAACCGGACGCGAAAGAGCACACCGAATACGTCAGAATCGATGCCATAAGGGCGCGCTTCCGCCCAACCCGATCGGCGATGAAACCGAACAGCACGCCGCCGATGCCGGAGGCAAGCAGGGTCAGGCTATTCAGAAGCCCCGCGGTGCTTTTCGTCATGCCCAGGTCGCGCATGACATGCGCAAGGACAAGCGCATAGAGCATGGCGTCAAACGAATCCAGCATCCAGCCAAGCGCCGCAGCAGCCAGCGTCCGCCGTTGCCCGGGCGTGGCGCGCGTGATCAGTTGGATGGGTCCTATCGCCATGCGCAGCAATCAGTTTCCAGCATTCTCGCTCTTGGTCGGATCTTCCCGCAGAAGGCTCCTTATTTAAACACCCTGACGCGATTACGGCGCGAAAGAAAAAATGTCAGCAAGACGATGGTTTTCGTCGAACTTCTGCGCAATGCACAGTAAGGGTGGAATGCGGGTCCCGCCGTGCGTCCTGTGCGCACTGCAATGGCGGACCGCAAATTTGCAGCTTGGGGTAGCTGGAAATTCTCAACGAGGTGACGTCCCATGAAACGCTCCCTGAGAGCAGGGCGACGAATTTTCCGACAAAGTTCAGCAGCGTTTTCCGTATTGCTTCTCTTGTCCTCCGTCCTGGCCGCACAGACCTTTAAGCCCTTGCACAATCTCGGCTCCATCGCGAATGAACCTTTGAATCCGTCTCCGATCGGACTGTTTTCGCAAGGGCGAGACGGCGCGATCTACAGCACGACACCCTTTGGCGGACTGCATAAAAGTGGCGCCGCCTTCAACATCACCACTTCCGGTACCCTCACAACTTTGTTCGATTTCAATCCGTATTCCGCGCCAACCTCTCCGCTGAGTGGGATGACGCTTGGCCTCGATGGCAACTTCTACGGGACGACCTCAGGCGGCGGCACTCACATTGGCGGCACTGTGTTCCGCGTAACTCCGGCGGGAGTTCAGACCACGCTCTGGAATTTCACAACCGGCGCCGACCAAGGCAACCCGGCATCGGCGCCCGCGCTCGGCCCCGACGGGAACTTCTATGGCACGACCGACGGTATTTACGCGGGAACCTATGGCACCGCCTACAAGATCACCCCGGCGGGCGTGTTGAAAACAATTCATGTTTTCAAATTCACCGACGGTGCGGTTCCCTACGCCCTGATTCTCGGACTCGATGGCAATTTTTATGGTGTCACGAGATTGGGCGGCGCAAAGAACATGGGCGTTGTTTTCCGCATGACGAAGGCTGGCGCCGTGAAAGTGCTGCATAGCTTCACCGGATTCCCTGACGACGGCAACCTTCCGATCGGAACGCTGGCGCAAGGAAACGATGGGACTCTCTACGGGACCACGTATTCCGGTGGAACCAGGAACTGGGGCACCGTTTTCAAAATTTCTCCAACGGGCACCGGCTACAAGGTGCTCCACATCTTCGACCGAACGCTCGACATCAACGATGGGATTCAGCCACTCGCAGGCATGGCGCTTGGCACCGATGGCAACCTGTATGGCACCACGAGTATTGGCGGCAAACAGAATGTCGGCACTCTCTTCAAGGTGACACCTGCCGGTGTGAAGTCAACGCTCTACAGTTTTTGTCCGGTGTCTGGCTGCAAGGACGGATTCTTGCCGCAAACGGCCCTCATGCAACACACCAACGGGAAGTTATACGGGGCTACAGAATCAGGCGGCACATCCGTGAATGGCGGCGAGTTCTTCAGCCTCGACGTAGGCTTAGGACCATTCATCAACATCGTGCTGCTATCGGGTAAGGCAGGCAGCACTGCGCAAATCCTGGGGCAAGGCTTCACCGGCACTACCAGTGTCAAATTTAACGGCGTCGCCGCGACATTCACGGTGGTCTCTGACACCTACCTGACTGCAAAGGTTCCGACCACAGCATCGACTGGGATTGTCACCGTTGTCACACCCGCGAAAACGCTCACCAGTTATCGCACTTTCAAAGTGACTCCGGCCATCACCGCCATCAGTCCATTGAGCGGAAAGGTAAATGCTATGGTCACCATCACCGGAAGCGGTCTCAGCGGAGCCAGCAAGATCACTTTTGGAGGAGTCGCGGCAACTGCATTCAAAGTTGATTCCGGAACTCAGATCACGGCGGCTGTTCCGGCTGGCGCAAAAACCGGAAAAGTTGTTGTGACCACCGCGGGAGGAGCTGCCACAAGCGCCGCAACGTTCACGGTTACACCCTAACGCTTCTTCTCAACGGCGTCTTCACTCTCGGCTCGCGTTCTATCCAGTGAGCCGAGAGTGAAGCATTAAACTTTCTTGAGGAGACTGAGGTATCGTCCAGCTTTTCGCACATCGCGCCCGATTTGCTCTTTGAGCGCTTCGACCGATGGAAACTTGATCTCGTCCCGAAGGCGGTCGAGGAAAAAAAGCTCCACTTCGGTTTCTGCCGTCAACTCAATTGGATGGAAGTTCAGCAAATGCGTCTCGATGGCAAACGAATCCGCGCCGAATGTCGGACGGTTGCCAACATTCGTCACCGAGTCGAAGCATTCTCCGCCAACACGCGTGCGGGTGATGTACACGCCATCTTGAGGAACGAGCTCTTCATAGCGGCTCAGGTTGATGGTCGGCACTGTGTACTTTGATCCGTAGCCTCTCCCGCGCCCAGCCGTCGAGAGAATGTTGAACGGACGCATCAACAAATGTCGCGCTCGGCTCACTTTCCCTTCCGTCAACAACTTCCGGATATGGCTGCTTGACACGCTTTCGCCGCGCAGCTTCATCTCTGCGTACATGACGACCTCAAAACCCATCTGGCTGCCAAACTCTTTTAAGGTCTCTACATTGCCGGAAGCCTTGTGTCCGAAATGAAAGTTAAAACCCTCGTGCACCTCGCGCGCACGCAAGGACTTGTGCAGAATATCGTGCGCAAACTGGCGTGGAGTCATCAGCGACAAGTCACGTGTGAAAGGTAGCATCAGCACCGCGTCGAGGCCGGTTTCGGCCAACAGCCGAATTTTCTCGGGCGTTGGCGTCAAGAGTTTCAAACCCGAGTCGGGCCGCAGGATGCGAATCGGATGTGGCTCAAACGTAACCGCCACCGACTTTGCTGAAGTGGCCGTCGTTGAGTAAGCCTTGGCACGTTCCACGATCTCGCGCAGCACATGACGGTGTGCTCGATGCACCCCGTCGAAATTCCCCACGCTGACAAACGTGGGGCCAAAATCTCGTGGCACTTCATCGAGTTTGTGAAAGACGTGCATGGGGTAAAAATGCGATCAGCAATCAGACCCTAAGCCGGTGACTGAAGTGCTGACCGCTCATTGCTGGCAGCTAAATTTCAAATTCCAATTTCATTCCGTCGTACGACAACCGCACGTGCGCCGGCAATGCAGCGTTCGTAGCTTCGTGCGGCAAGTCGTGACAAATGTGTGTGAAGAAAACGCGCTTTGCGTTCACTCTTTCCGCGATCTTGAGCGAATTCTCCACCGTCGAATGCGTCGGATGCGGCGTGTGCCGAAGGGCATCCAGAAACAAGATATCAAGACCTTCCAACTGCGAAAACGATGCTTCCGGCACTTGGCTAAAGTCTGTCAGGTAGGCCATGGACCCCAACCGATAGCCGTAGATTTCTGTGTCCCCATGAATGACAGGTACCGGCACAAATTTTGCTCCAAAAAGATCGAACTTGCCTTCGACCGGCTTCAGTTCCAAGCGGGCCAATCCACCAAACTTATAGTTTGAATCGAAGATGTAGCGGAACATCGTGCGCAAGTATTCCGCGGCGTCGGGCTTCGCATAGAGCGGCAACCTGTTTGGTTTGTGCCGAAAACTCAATGGACGCAGATCATCAATCCCCAGAATGTGATCTGCATGGGTATGGGTATAGAGCACAGCGTCCACGTGCTTGATTTGTTCGCGAATCGCCTGCGCGTAAAAGTCTGGGGTTGTATCGATCAGAATAACTTTTCCGTCGTACTCGATCATCACGGACGGTCGTGTACGGCGATCATGCGGGTCGCTCGAATGGCAAACCGCGCAGTCGCATCCAATTGTCGGCACTCCCATCGAGGTGCCGCTGCCGAGCACGGTCAGCGTTGCCTTCATTTTCCGATGACGCCCTTACCCGGTGCCGGCTCGGGCGCGCGCGCCAACGCATTTGTGACTTCCACGTAAGCCATGCGCAATTCATACAGGCAGTTATGCAGAAACGTATCTTCTGCCGAGGTCAGATTCCCTTTTGTTTTTTCCTGCAACAGGCCAAGCGTATCGATCGTCTGGCGCGCGCCGATTAAATCCACGCGCGGCGCTCCACCCTGCTCGTGCATAAGTCCAAGATGCATCATGGCGCTCATGTAAAGGGACGCCATAAAACGCTCGAAGGAGACTTCCAGTTCCTTCGCAGAATGTCCGCTCAACTCCACCCGGGTATCCAGATCTTTCGCAGATTTCCGGTAAGCGTCGTGCTGCTCCTGTTGCTCCTGCGCCGTCGGAGTCGGCGGCATGGCTGGATCGACGCCTGCACCATCGATGGAAAGATCGACAGGAACCGCTGGCGGAGCCGGCGGCGCCGGTTCCGGATCCGGTGGGGGCGTGGAGGTTAATTCGGACACTGGCTCTTTTTCGACATCCGAGCGAGCCTCACCATCGGAGGTAAATAAACGACGATCCGTTACCGTAAAAGTCTCCTGCTTCTTCTCTGGCATGATTTTTCCCTTGCTCAACTCTTGAGATGATTCATAACGGAAAAGGAACTTCGCTAACTTTCAAACGAGACTCCCCGGCTAGCAGTTCCTTTCCTGACATAGCTTCTCGACGAATGTAGCCGAGCGCCACCTGGCGAGGTCCGCCTTCGAGCGGCAATATGGCCGTGCTGGTAATCTCACCCACATCTTTCGCATCTGCCTGAATTTTTGTCCCGACCGGCGGCACCGATCCTTCCACAACAAAACCTGAGAAGACGCGATGCACCGCTCCGCGCGACCGAATGCGCTCGACGATCTCCTGTCCTACGTAGCAGCCCTTGGCAAAGTGCAACGCACGGTCCTGACGAGTTTCCTGCGGCAAGTCGCGCTCACGAATGTCGATGCCGTAACGAGGAATTCCCTTCGCGATGCGAAACAACTCGAGCGCTTCGTATCCACTGGGCGTTGCACCCACGGCGACGAGCGCATCCCAAAGTTTTTCGAAGTTTTCAGCACCCACCCAGACTTGCCATGACGGCGCAGCTTCTTCTCCACCGCGAAGCACGGTGATGCCAATCCCGTCCCATCCGAGATCGGCTAGCTGCAGAGGCTCCAAGCCGGGAGCGTCGATACCCGCGCGCCTCAGCACATCCAACGACTGAGGTCCACTTAGTCCGAGGGCGACAAGTTTAGAGCTGATGTCGGCAACCTCTACGTCGTCCGCGATGATGTAGTGATCGAAGAGCCCCAGCACCTTCTCGCGGAGCTGGCCATCCAAATCTACAAGGATGTGTTCGCCACGCTGAAACGAATAGAGGTCGGCTTGGATATGTCCCTGCGGGTTCAACAGGAATGCATAGACTCCATGTCCAACAGCCAGGTCCCGAACGTTGTTTGTTGTCATCCCGTTCAGCCAGCGCACGCGGTCGCTTCCCGTCAGGAGAACCTTGGCTCGGCCCCGCAGGTCATAAACACCGCATCCGGAGAGTAATGCCCGGAATTCGGCCGTCACATCGCCATAGTTCCTGGCCATGGTGTGAACGTCCTGCGGCAGATGGGTGGTTGAAGACATGTCGATGTTCCGATTATAGCGAACCAAGCATGCTGCGGCGTTGGCCGAGCGGGCGTCGAACGCCTTCCTCAGCGCTTGATGGAGAACGAATCGGCGGCGCGAATGTCGAGCGATGGACTGCGCACGTGTATAAATTCATAGTCTGTTTATATTAGCTGTAAGTTAATGTTCAGTGGATTGGAGGCACTCAGACAACGTTTCGGTTCTCGGATGACCCGAAAGGTCGTCCGGTTGCTTGCTGAGCGCCCCATGGCCCTCTTATCGCATTCTAATGGCATTTTGCGAGAAGGTCGGCACGCCGATTTTGATGTTCATGACATAGCCATTCTGTCTCACATTGATATAGCTTCAAAGGTTGGCGTTGGAAATTCTTGATTCTGCACTGCGTGTGATAACTTCATCGCTCGTGGACCCCAAAAAGCGCATTGCCGTTCTCCCGGGTGATGGAATCGGGCGTGAAGTCATCCCGCATGCCGTCCGAATTCTCGAAGCAACTGGCGCCCGCCTTACGTTCACCCAGTTTGATTGGGGGGCCGACCGATATCTCGCCGATGGCATTACTGTTCCGCCAGACGGATTCGCCAAGCTCGATCGTGAGTTCGACGCGATCTTCGTCGGAGCCTTCGGAGACCCACGCGTCGTCACCAATATTCACGCTAAAGAAATCTTGCTGGGCATGCGCTTCAAGATGGACCTCTACGCCAACGTCCGCCCGGTGCGGTTGATGGATGCCTCGCTGTGTCCGCTGAAAGGCGTGGAGCCGAACGACATCGACTTCGTCGTGATCCGCGAAAACACGGAAGGGGTCTACGGAGATGTTGGCGGTGTGTTCAAGCAAGGCACAGTCGACGAAGTTGCTGTCCAGGAAGACATCAACACGCGCAAAGGCGTGGAGCGGATCATTCGCTATGCATTTGAGTACTGCGTGTCACATACGAAGCTTGACGGATCAAAACGCGCTCGCGTCTTGATGTGCGACAAGTCGAACGCCATGACGCACGCCGGCGGGCTGTGGCAACGCGTGTTTAAAGAAGTGCAGCGCGAATATCCTCAAATAAAACCCGAACACATGTACGTGGACGCACTCTGCATGCAGATGGTGCGCGACCCGCGCCAGTTCGACGTGATCGTTACCAATAACATGTTCGGCGACATCATCACGGACGAGGCCGCGGCGCTGCAGGGCGGTCTCGGGATGGCCGCCAGCGGGAACCTGCACCCAGGAAAGACCTCGATGTTCGAACCAGTGCATGGCTCGGCGCCTCCGATCGCAGGAAAGAACATCGCGAATCCGTTCGGCGCAATTCTGACCGGCGCGATGATGCTGGAGCATCTTGGCCTGTCTCGCGAAGCGACGCGGATCGAAGACGCCGTCCTCGAAGCAGTGCGTCAGAAGAAAACGACCACAGACATTGGCGGGACGCTCGGCACAAGAGAAGCGGCGGAGTGGGTGCTAGGTGCAGTCGCTAGTCGCTAAGTGTCAATCAGAACAAATCGGAAATCGCTCAAAACATTTCGGTGTGACAGAAGTGGTAACTCCTTCAATTCGTCCCCTTCAGCCCTTCTGTGATTAGAGGCGCTTCCGATTTCTGCAGTTCTGTTGCGACCATCTCCATCTGTCTCATGGCACGCAAATGGTTTCGGCCCGCAATCTTCATCACATCTTCGTCTGTGTATCCCCGATGTAACAGCTCCGCGAACAGATAGGGATACCGCGTGACGTTCTCCAATCCGGCCACCATCGAACTTCCCGTCGCCTCATAAAAATCAGCGCCGATACCGATATGGTCGACCCCCGCAACTTTTCGGATGTGATCGATGTGGTCTGCCACGTCCGAGATCGTTCCTCGCGGAGCCGGGTTCGTTTTATCCCATTCCGCCATGCCGTCGGCGACCGCCTTGTCGGTATCGACACGCATGTGCAAGTCTCTGACAGCCGCTTTGCGTTTCGTATCGAAGTCGGCGTTCTTGGGCGACACGAACGCTCCGATAAAGTTGACGTGCACCACGCCACCATTCTTCGGCATCATCCGCAGAACATCATCCGGAACGTTACGCGGGTGCGGGTTTATGGCGAACGCACTCGAGTGGGAGAAGATCACCGGAGCTCGCGATACCCGTAAAGCATCACTCATCGTATCCGGGCTCACATGCGAGAGGTCGGCAAACATCCCGAGGCGGTTCATCTCTTTCACAACGCGCTTCCCGAACTCGGTCAAACCCTGATGCTCCGGTTCGTCCGTAGCAGCATCTGCCCAATCCACATTGGCCCAATGCGTCAGCGTCATATAACGAGCGCCTAAATCGTAGAAAGTACGCAGCGCCGCCGGAGAATCTTCGATCATGTGGCCACCTTCTACTCCAAGCAGGCAAGCGATTTGCCCCCCGTGATGGATTCGCTCGATGTCGTCGGCAGTTCGCGCCTGCGCCAGCTCCGGGCGGCTGCGGATGAACCTCAGCGCCACATCGAACTCGCGCAGCGCCTCATGCAGAGAGGTGTGCGTGACCTGCGTCCCCGACTCAACGAATACCGACCAATACTGTGCCCCAACACAACCCTCTCGCAGCCGCGGAACGTCCGCACAGAGCGTTGGCTGCACCTGGCTCATATCGAACGACTTCAAGTCGCCTGCTTTCGTCTCGAGGAACATCGACGGCAGATCGTTGTGTGTATCGATGAAGGGTGCCTTCTTCAACAGCGCTCTCGCACGCTCGAGCAACTTCGGATCCGGCGCCGGCGAGCCTTCGTAAGGACCGGCTGCGCGTGCAAGTGTGGACTTGGCAAGAACGGCGGAAGCTGTCATTAAACTTGTCTGCTCGATAAAACGGCGGCGAGATATCAAAGTCCCACTCCTCGGATTGCACAGCCGTGCGGATTGTACTATCCAGCTTTGCGCTCAATTGAAACCCTTCGGACCGAGAGACGGCTGATGGGCATGGCAATGGCGATTTTTTCGCCAACAATCCTTTAGATACCGAGAGTTCGCAGCTTCATTGACCTGCCACACCTTCCGCCGTAGCATTCTGCGCCAGTGATCGGACAGACCATCTCGCACTATCGAATCATCGAGAAGCTCGGCGGTGGCGGGATGGGTGTTGTCTATAAAGCGGAGGATGTGAAGCTTGGTCGTTTTGTGGCCCTCAAGTTCTTACCCGACAATGTAGCGAAAGACCAGCAGGCACTAAGCCGCTTTCGGCGCGAAGCCAAGTCTGCCTCTGCGCTGAGTCATCCAAACATCTGCACCATCCACGAGATCGACGAGGCCGAGGGACGCACCTTCATCGCCATGGAATTGCTGGAAGGGCAAACACTCCGGCGACTGATCGGCGGCAACCCTCTCGAAATCGAGACGGTGCTCGATCTGGGGATCCAGATCGCCGATGCTCTGGACGCTTCCCACTCAGAGGGCATCGTCCACCGCGACATCAAGTCCGCCAATATTTTTGTCACCAGGCGCGGGCACGCCAAGATTCTCGATTTCGGATTGGCAAAGGTCTCTATCAAGATCAAGCCTGAAAGAATCGCCATGAGAGCCGCGCCGATCGAGTCCGAAGAACATCTCACAAGCCCGGGCATCGCACTGGGAACCGCAGCCTATATGTCACCAGAACAAGTGCGGGCCGAAGAGTTGGATGGTCGCACCGATCTGTTCTCGTTCGGTGTCGTTCTCTACCAGATGGCTACAGGAGAGTTGCCATTTAGAGGAGCAAGTACGGGTCTCATCACGGAAGCCATTCTCAACCGCGATCCCGTTCCTCCCGCGCAAGTCAATCCCGACATCCCGCCGAGCCTCCAGGAGGTAATCGACAGAGCCTTAGAGAAAGACAAAAATTTGCGCTATCAGCACGCTGCCGACATGCGGGCTGAACTGCAACGGCTAAAGCGAGATTCGGAGTCAGGACGAAGGACTACAGGAGGAGCATCAGCTCAAATACGAACCCCGAGTGGTTTCTCGACCGGAACGCAGAGTGGACGAACGGCGTCCGGTAGAACAGCTGCTGCCCGCACTCCACGAGTCTCAAAGATCATTGACTCCATCGCAGTTTTACCTTTTGAAAATGCGAGCGGCGATCCTGAGCACGAATACCTCAGTGACGGGATTACGGGGAGTCTTACCAATAAACTGGCAACGCTCCCGAAACTGCGAGTGATGGCGCAGAGTACAGTTTTTAGATATAAGGGCCGGGAAATTGACCCTCAAGCCATCGGTCGCGAACTCAATGTGCGCGCCGTGCTCGTAGGCAGAATGATGCAAAGAGGTGGCTCTTTGCGAATTGGGACAGAATTAGTCGATGTAGCCACAGGCTCCCAACTGTGGAGCGCGCAATACGATCGCAAGCCCGGCGACATCTTCGCGGTACAGGATGAAATTTCCAACGAAATATCAGGGAAGTTGCAGTTACGCCTCACCCGAGCAGAAAAAAAGCAGCTAACAAAACGCCATACCGATAACGCAGAGGCGTACCGCCTTTATCTGAAAGGTCGTCATCACTGGAACCGATGGACCGAAGAAGGTTTCTACAAGGCGATCGACTACTTTCGGCAGGCCGTCGACACAGATCCCACCTACGCCCTCGCCTACGCGGGCTTGGCCGATTGCTACGTGCTTCTGGGATGGAATTGCTATCTGCCGCCGAAGGAAGCGTTCCCGAAAGGCAAGGCGGCGGCAAAGGCCGCACTGCAGCTCGACCCGGACCTTGCTGAAGCCCGCACTTCTTTGGCGGCCGTGTTGTGGCTTCACGATTGGCAGTGGGAAGAGGCTCAAGCAGAATTCAAACGTAGCCTCGAATTGGGGCCTACCTACGCAACGGCCAACCACTGGTACGCCGAATATGCGATGACCATGGGGCGACACGAAGAAGCCCTTACCAGGATGAAGCAAAGTCAGGATCTGGATCCTTTGTCGCTCATTATCAACGTCGCGGTCGGATGGGCGCTCTACTGTGGCGGACGATACGATGAAGCGAGTGAACAACTGCGACGTACCGTCGATCTAGACCCGAACTACCCCGTCACCTACTGGATCCTCGGCCTGTTGCTTAGGAAAACGGGTTGCTACGAACTGGCCATCACCGAGGGTGAGAAGGGAGTAAAGCTGTCGGGCGGCAGTCCTATTATGCGCGCAGCGCTTGCCCATACTTTCGCGGCTGCAGGTAGGACAAAAGAAGCACTAGAAATGCTCGATGATCTGACAAAGTTGGCGAGTCAGAAATATGTATCGCCCTATTTCCTTGCCGGAATCTATGTCGGCTTGGGAGAGAGCGGCCTCGCGATTGAGAACTTGGAAAAATGCTATGAAGAACACTCTCACTGGCTTATCTACCTTCATATCGATCCGAGCATGGAGAGCTTGCGAGACAATCGAGATTTCCAAGCCCTGTTGCGGCGGGTGGGCCTGCCGCTGACGAGCGCGAGCTCCATGGGTCCGATCGCAGCGTCATAGCCCGCACAGTAAATTACTTTCGCTTGTTTGATTCGTTGCCGTTCAAACTAGGCGACCCCATCTGCTTCCGCGGCTGCTTTTGTTCAAGAAGTTCCCTCGCACGACGCCGTAGCCCACTTTTAGAAAACTTTTGGATTCCATTTAGAAAAGTTTTTGGAGCCATCCATCTAATCCGTGGCTCAAGGTGCATCGTCGAGGTACAGCAGTAACCACTTCATAGCAAAACAGATACTTGCGGGAACAATCAAGTCACCCACTGGGGACATGGCCGCCATTGATTCTTCGCACCTGCTGCTGCAAGTTCTGCAGCACTGGGGACCAGTCGCTTCTTAAGCAGTTGGCCTTCTCAACCTTAACCATGAACCCGACGGGGCAGTTACGCCGCGGTTCCAAATTGAAAGGAAAAACTCGAAGGAGACAACTATGAACATCACCAATCAAAAACTCTGCTGGATCAAACGTCAAATGCTTAGGACCACACTTTTTCTATCGGCGATCGTGGTGTTTTCAAGCATGTCTTTCGCTCATAACACGTCTGGCGGCTGTGCGAAAACCGCCGACGTCTCTATCACTAGCAATCAGAATTGGATCACGATGTGCTCAAAGACTTTTACTTTGACAGACGGCACCCACAATTGCGTGGCAACCGCCAGTGCAGACGTGAACAACCCGTTCGTTGGCACAAATAATTCGTACCGTTTTACGATCGACACGGTGAGCAATCCGGTAACGAATTCGGCCCAGGAACGAACCATAGAGCTCAACGACAACCCGGACATTAGTGATCCCGCCAAGGAAGTGGTATCAACGGTCCGTAACTTCAACTTGACGTCTGGTACGTACACATTTTATTGGCTGGCCAGGCGGCTCAATTCAGATGACGAGGTCACGGCCGTCGACGACTACTCGATGGGCGTTACCTGCACGGACGGCAATTAGTACGTTGCTGCACTGAGAAAGATGCGAATCGTACCATTGATTCGCATCTTTTCTCGGGCTTAGGACTGGCAGGAGATGGTTTCTGCGGATTGTCTGATAAGCACGCAAGAAACGAAAACGGCGGTCCGCTTTTACCGGGTGAGCGTTATGCTCGTGGCGCTCCACCAAGATATCAAGGCTGACCCTAAGATCTGTCCTATGTTTCGCTCATTTTTCGTCATACAATGCGCCGACTCCTTAATGCTGCTGGAATATTAGCAGCGATGAGGCAGCTGCTGAGTGGACACGCTTGGAGGGACCTTTAGTGAACAGCCTTCGAACTCGCAAGACATCTGCTGGGATACAAAGTCTGCTGGTAATCGCAACCTTAGCGATCTCGAGCGTGGTGGTGATTGCGAAACCAATGTTCGACGGCGCTGATGCCGCTTCAAGTAGTCTCATGTCTGCGAGTGTTAGCCCTCCTTTCATCGACCTAGCTGTGGCCTACGACATGGGTCGGCTTAGCCCCGGGTCCATCGATGTTGCAGATATAAATAGCGACCATTATGCAGATCTGGTGGTAGCCAGCTGCCAACCGTTAACGAACACGTGCGGAAATGGTGGCGCCGCCGCAGAAGGTGTCATCGCCATCTTCTTCGGCAACGGAAGCGGAAAGTTTGGCGTTCCGACCCGTTACGATTCGGGCGCTTCCAATGCCAATTCAGTGAAAGTAGCGGACGTGAATCAAGATGGGAAGGCTGATTTGCTTGTAGCAGCTTGCGGACGTTCCGGCAGCACTGTATGTGGGGAACCAGCGGGTGGCGTCGTAACCGTATTACTAGGCAACGGCGATGGAACATTCCAGACTCCATTAGTCTTTGGCTCTGGTGGCATCAGTGCGAGTTCAATCGCTGTCGGAGACGTGAACGGAGACGGCAATCTCGACATGGCCGTGGCAAATTCCTTTGATACCTACTCCAACGCGAAAAGCGGGCTCGTCGGGATCCTGTTGGGCAATGGCGACGGGAGCTTCTCGCAGGTTGTGGGTTACTCCTCAGGTCAAGTAGGCGCAACCTCCGTCGCTATCGCAGATTTAAACAATGATCACAAGTTGGATGTCGTGGTCGGGAATGGCGATTGTCCGAATACTGCTGATGCAATGTGCGTTGGGGTATTGACCGGAAACGGTGACGGCTCGTTCAAACCGGTGGTTACGTTCCACTCGGGTGGTGGCGAGGTTACTAGTGTCGCGGTCGCGGATGTGAATGTCGATGGTAAACCTGACGTTTTAGTGTCTAACTGGTGCGTCTTTTGTGCCAACACGGTCGGAGTGCTTCTCGGCAATGGCGATGGGACCTTTCAGTCGCCTGTTACGTACGCTAGCGGCGGGTCGGGTGCGTGGTCAGTAGCAGCCCAAGACCTTAACGGAGATAACAAGCCAGATGTTGTGGTCGCAAACCAGTGCACGGGTGCCACGAAATGCTCTAGTCCCAAAGGATTGATCGGTTTGCTTTTGAATAATGGGGATGGAACCTTTCAACCCGTCATTCCGTACCCGGCGGCGGGGAAGATTTCGAGTTTCATAACTTTGGCCGATCTCAACAATGATTCGAGGCCAGATATTGTCGTTGCAAATCAAGCCTACCCTACTGATTTCCACGGCTCCGTCTCTGTTCTCATGAACAACATGGTCGACACTACGCCGCCCTTCATAACGATAGCGGCCGCACCGAAGACCTTATGGCCAGCAAACTGGCAAATGGTGCCGGTACACATTTCGGGAACGATCGTGGGGTTGGGATCACCCGTTGACGCGAGCAGCGCCGAATATGTAGTTAGCGATGAGTACGATCGAGTGGAACCTAGCGGTCACCTCTCATTGGACGCGAACGGAAAATACTCGGTCACCATATTCCTCCAGGCCTCACGACGAACTAATGATCTGGACGGACGACGATACCTCATACGGATCTCCGCCAAAGATACGGTGGGCAACAAGGCCGTCAAATGGGCGCGGGTGATAGTTCCGCATCAGCTCTAAGCGCGAAAGGTAGACACATTTCCGCACACGTGACCCAACTCTTCATGCACATCTCGACACAGGCCGCGAAGGCAGCGGTTGAACTGCTGAACAAGCCTGCTTTTGTGGATGGAATGTGGACGAAAATGGAAGGACGAAAAAGACGCGCGTAACTTGCTGAGTTGATTGGCTGCCCCCCAGGGATTCGAACCCCGATAACCTGCTCCAGAGGCAGGTGTCCTAGCCGTTGAACGAGGGGGCAACAATCAGCACCGACCGAAGAGATCGGCGGGTAGCCATCACGATTCTAGGGACTTTCCGAAACCCGGTCAACCTACCAAATCCCATTAATCATTTACTTGCGCGGCATTACGGTCTGTCTTGAAACGTTAAAATCAGGTGTTCGGCCATAACACTTGTTGGAGTCATCGCATGATCTCAACGCTCGGCAACATCTCCATGAAAACGGACTACGCTGAGATGGTCCGGCGCTCCCTGGAACCGGAACAGTGCGTACTGATTGCCGTCGACATTCAGGAAAAGTTGCTGCCGCCGATTTTTGAGAAGCACCGCTTGGTGAAAAATTCGCAGCTTCTCATTCGACTCGCGGAGCTACTTGATATTCCCGTGATTGTCAGCACTCAGTATGCGAAGGGTCTTGGTGGAACCGTCCCACAGATTGCGTCTCTGGTCCCCACTACGAGTGCAATCGACAAAACGATGTTCTCGTGTTTTGGTAGCGATGTGTTTTGCGCAACCATGAAACGGCTGCCCGGCAATCGCACGACGGTCCTCTTGTGTGGGATGGAGTCCCATATCTGCGTCACTCAAACAGCCTTGGCAGCTCTGCGTGACGGCTACCTGGTTCACGTCGCGTCCGATGCCGTGAGCTCGCGGACAGAATGGAACTGGAAAATTGGATTGGATCGAATGCGGGACGCCGGTGCGGTAATTTCTTCCGCGGAAATGATGATGTACGAGCTTCTTCGTTCTTCGTCGGCGCCTGCCTTCAAGGAGCTTCTGCCGTTCCTCAAAACCTAAAACTCAACCCTACTGCGGCACAACCTTGAGCAAGCTACCGGTGTAGTCGACGACGTAAATTTCTCCTGAAGCGTCGCGTCCAAGAGAGCTGATGTTGCGACCGGTAGAGAGGAGTAAGGTACGGGCCCATGTGCCACTTGATTCCGTCGCATACCAGATACGCCCACTGACGAAATCAGCCATCACATACGAGCCGGCAAGTTCCGGAATGGTGCTGCCTCGATACACGAAACCGCCGATGACCGCAGCCCCTTCGGAATGGTTGTACTCGAGGATGGGCAGCGTCAAACCTGACATGTTGCATCCGGACGACGGGTTGAAACAATGGAGACCTTCCATGGTATTCCAGCCGTAGTTTGCGCCTCCCTGCACAATGTCGACTTCTTCGAACTGATCCTGGCCAACGTCTCCAAGAAACAGACGGCTGCTTGAAATATCGAAGGAGAAGCGCCACGGGTTTCGAAATCCGTACGCCCAGATTTCCGGTGCGCCACCACCGGCTGAGAAAGGATTGTCCGCAGGAATGGCGTATTGCAGTCCCGAACTCGTGTGATCGATATCGATCCGCAACACCTTGCCCAGGAGTGTGGTGACATCTTGGCCGTTTCCGTCCGGATCTCCCGTGCCGCCGCCATCTCCAAGACCGATGTAAAGGAAGCCATCGGGGCCAAATGCCAGTTGACCACCCTTGTGGTTCGTTTGGCCGGGCTGATTGACTGTTAGAAGAATACGTTCGCTCGCGGGATCAGCTTGGTCTGGGTTTGTAATGAGCGCCTGATATTCCGCAATCACCGTCTGAGGTTCGCTCGTGCTGCCACGTACATAGTTCACATAAAAACGCCGGTTCGTCTCGTAGCTGGGATGGAAAGCCAGTCCCAACAACCCCATCTCCCCATTCACCGTCACTTTGGAACTGATATCCAGGAAGGGTGTCGGGAGAAGCGATCCGGCTTTTACGCCGCGTATCTTGCCGCCCTGCTCGACGACAAACAGCCGATCACTCCCGTCGCCCGGACTTTGTACATCCAAGGGAGTTGTAAATCCGGTGGCAACGCTCGAAAGTGTCACTGCTGGTGTGGACCCTTTCGGTGGTGTGGGGGTTGCGGAAGATCCACCTCCACAAGCTGCGAAGCAAGCAAGGCAGGCTAGTGAGAGTACCAGCTGTATTGAAGCTTTTTGACCCATGTTCGAAGCTTAGCCTGTCGAACGCCGTGGACGCCATAGGGTGGAGGGCCGACGGCTTGTTTGTCCAACTGGCCACATATCTCACTGTTATTCCATTGTAAGCTATTGATTATACAAGTCTTATAAGCACTACCCGAGCGCAACTTTATTTTGGGGATGGGGTTTACATGAACGAACAGAAATACCGGGCCACCCGCGCCATCCCTCTGACGTGAGTGCCCTGAGAAGGATAGTAGGAGCGGCAGTCTCCTGGAAGGAGAGAGCCATGAACGTTCTCAGGCGCGCAGTTCTTGCAGTTTTCTTTGTGTTGACGGTGACAGCCAGCCTCGCATGGGCGGACGACGATCCGCCAGGACGAGTCGCTCGTCTGCAATACATGACGGGATCAGTCTCCGTTCAGCCGCATGGCACGGAAGAATGGGTTGCCGGGTCAGTGAACCGACCGTTGACTCTGTCGGATAACGTCTGGACCGACAAGACCTCGCGGGCCGAACTTAATTTCGGCGGCGGCGTCCTTCGCATGGGCGACGAGACCAGCGTCACGTTGACCAATGTCGACGACAATATTATTCAAGTTCAACTTCACCAGGGAACTGTAAACCTGCGAGTACGGAAGCTCTTCAGCGGCGAGACATATGAAGTCGACACGCCCAACCTGGCATTCACGGTGCAGAAGTCAGGTGAATATCGCTTCGACGTTGATCCAGATGGCGACGCGACTATGGTCGTGGTGCGCAAGGGCGAGGGTGATGCTACTGGTGACGGACCCGCAGTGCGAATCCGGTCTGGCGAGGAAGCTCGATTCACGGGCGGAACTTCCCTTTCCCATGAAGTTGCGAAAGCCACTGGTTTTGACGCGTTCGACGATTGGTGCCGCGTACGCTTCAAGCGCGAAGACGATTCAGTCTCAGCGCGGTACGTCGGCGAAGGCGTAATTGGCTACGAAGATCTGGACGAATACGGCAGCTGGAGTACGGCTGACACGTACGGATCGATTTGGTATCCAAGAACAGTCGCAGCAGGCTGGTCGCCTTATCGCTATGGTCACTGGGTCTATGTGTCCCCTTGGGGATGGACTTGGGTTGACGATGCTCCCTGGGGCTTCGCGCCATTCCACTACGGTCGATGGGTTTACTATCGCAACCGTTGGGGTTGGGCGCCTGGACCAATCTATGCTCGACCTGTCTACGCGCCAGCTCTTGTGACTTGGTTTGGCGGCGCAGGATGGGGCGTAAGCATCGGGTTTGGATCTGGCGGCGGCTATGGCTGGTGCCCGCTCGGATGGGGTGAACCCTATTATCCGTGGTATCACTCGAGTCGCGGATACTTCCGCAACGTAAACGTGACGAACACGCGCATCGTGAACATCACGAATATCACGAACAACTATTACAACAATCCGCCGAACCGCTTCGGCCACCAGAACACGCAGTACGCGAACCTTCGAGCGCCTGGTGCAATCACTGCTGTGCCGAGCCGAATTCTTGAACGCGGCCAGCCGGTAGCAAGGGCCAACGTCCAAGTGTCGACGCGACAGTTAGCGGATGCGCCATTGAATGGCGTCAACCGCGTCGCGCCAACCCGAAATTCGATTCTGGGCGAACGCGCAGGAATTCCGACAGCAGCGCCGCCTGCACGAGTGTCCAATCGACCCGTCATTACCAGGGTCGCGGCGCCTGCAACACAGCGTGGGTTTGACGGCAACCCCGCGCGCAATGGGAACGACGCCAACCGCACTGCGGAAACGCGCGGACCTTCGATCAATCAACCAGACCGCGGTGTATCGCGTTCTCCGCAAACACGTGGCGGCAATGTCGGCGAAACAGGACCAGCAACCCGACAGGTTCCTCGACCTCCAAGTGCCGAGAACGGCCACAACTCGATTGACAGGACGCCTACGCGCGGAGAGTCGATCGGACGACAAAATGGTCCGGTAGCTCGTCCCGCAGTTTCGGCAAATCCGAGGAACGAGAATCAGCCGGTTGCGACGCCACGTAACGTTCCGCGTCCGGATGCAGGTTCCCCTGTGAGCCGCCCATCCAACGTTGAGTCACAGCGTCCTTCAGCTCCGGCCCGTCCGGATCGAAGTGGTCCCGCACCCAGTGCAGAGCGCCCGCACTCGGTACAGAGTCAACCTGGACGAGACAGCGGTCCGCGATCCAGCTACGTACCGCGTCCAACGGGGCCAGTTCGACCGGCCCCGGTTGCAATGAACGATTCTCCGCGCGCAATCGGCAGCGGTAACACGCAACGAACGCGCGATTATTCGGAAGCGCGAAGCTACGGAGAACCGCGTTCAGTCCAGCAGCCACGTTCGGAGTCGCCTCGTTACGAAGCATCTCGATCCGACGGCCCTCGTTACGAAGCACCCCGATCAGAAGGTCCTCGTTACGAAGCACCGCGCAATTCTGCCCCGCGCTATGAGGCGCCCCGCGGAAACGGGCCTTCAGCTCCTTCCGTTCGACAGTCTGCTCCATCAGGTCGTAGCGGTGGCGGATATTCGGGCGGCGGGGGCGGCGGCAATGCTGGACGATCCTCGGCTCCTTCCGGCCGCAGTAGTGCGCCGCACATGGGCCGCCGCTAAACACAAGTGATAACCAAAGAAGAAACGCCGCTCCCCGGAGCGGCGTTTTTCTTGTCTTCAATCTTGATTCAGCAGAAATTCAAATTAGCTCGCTACTTCATTCTCTTTCTTCTTGACCCGAACTACGGTGATCTTCGTAAAGCCTTCTTCAAACGTCGGCGGTCGAAGTTTGCCTGACATGCGGCGCATCGCTTCTTCTTCGACAGCTCGATTTCTCTTCTGGTTTCGTTCCATGCAAACGTCAAGTGGCACATCGAAGTAAACTGCCTGTGCCTCATATCCATAATCGTGCGCCAACTTGACCCAAGTCTGGCGTTCTTGCGGCGTCAGATTTGTGGCGTCGACATAGTTGGTCGGACGCCGCGCAATCAGACGCGCCTTTAACATGGATCGCAAGTTTGAAAAAACGAGGTCCTGGAAGCGTTGCTCCTGAGCGTCATCGAACAGCAACGCGCGCAGCATATCGCTGGAGAGCGGTGTAATGCTGTGGCGTTTGAACCATGAGCTCTTCCCGGATCCCGGAAGTCCAATCGCCAAAACAACGACGCCTTTCGGTGGACGCGAACTTGCGCTTGGCGCAGCCACTTGGGGTGTCGAGGCGGCTTGGCTCGGTATCTCACTCGTCGCAGCACTTGACGCCGCACCCTCCGCTACGGCGGGGCGCGGTTCCCTTCCGCGACCACGGCCTCTTCCGCCGCGACCTCTGCGACGACGCTTCTTTTGTGCGGAATCTCCGCCAACGGAAGTTACGTTCCCCTGGCTCGATCCAATGTCGCTATTTCCTTGCTCGGGCTCTGGAGATTCAGAAGCATCCATCTCTCTGGCCGTTTCATCCGCAGCTGCGGCAGCGGTATCGTGATCTCCCGCGCCTTCGGCCGCGTCGAAATATGCTGGTTGTAAAGGGGCTTTTCCAGGTTCCGCGCCTTCGGCCTTGGTGTCAGCCTTTTTGCGGCGCTTCAAGCGCTCGCGCATCCATTTCCGCATGTAAGCCTTGTAACACAATGAGATATCCGCGGACAATCCGGAGGAACCTTCCGCGCTAGTGTTCGCGGCGATGCATTCTTATTGCGTACAATCAGCACATGCCGATCCCCGCTGAGATCCATGGCCAAAAGTACATCTCGCTCGTCACCTTCAAGAGAGACGGCACCCCGATCGCAACCCCAATCTGGTTTGCGGAAAGCGACGGCAAACTCTATTTCATGACGCGTAGCGATTCCGGAAAGTACAAGCGCATTCGTAATTCACCGCGCGTCAAGATCGCGCCATCCACGATTCGTGGGAAGGTGACGGGGCCGGAATTTCCCGCTACGGCCAGAATCCTTCCGGAATCAGATTGGGGGCGCGCTCGCACAGCGGTTCGTGCGAAATACTGGCTCGCGCGCATTCCGTTTCTATGGAGCAAGCTCAACTGCTACCTGGAAATCACTGTGCCCTGATCATTTACGCTACGTCGTTTAGCCTGATACCATCAAGGGTTGAGCGCAAGCTCTTTATCGCACTCATAGGCACGTGATTTCTTAATTGGAGGGAAAATGGCAATCAAAGTTGGCATTAATGGTTTCGGACGAATCGGCCGTAACGTTCTGCGCACGGCCCTTGCCGATTCCAATCTCGAATTCGTGGCCGTCAACGACTTAACCGATCCGAAAACTCTCGCTCATCTTCTGAAGTACGACTCCGTTCTTGGCAACTTGCCTCACAAAATTTCTGCCGGGGCTGACACTATTTCGATTGATGGAAAAACGATCAAGGTTTTCAAAGAAAAAGACCCAGCCGCTCTGCCATGGGAATCCGTAGGGGCGCAGGTTGTGATCGAATCAACCGGACGTTTCACAGACGCCAACGAAGCCAAGAAGCACCTTCGAGGAACCGTGAAGAAGGTGATCATCTCTGCGCCGGCCAAGAATGAAGATGTCACGCTGGTTATGGGCGTCAACCATGACAAGTACGACGCTGCAAAACATCACATCATTTCAAACGCATCCTGCACAACAAACTGCCTGGCGCCGATCGCCAAGGTAATACACGACAATTTCAGCATCATCAGCGGTACGATGACGACGATCCACTCTTATACGAACGATCAGGTCATTCTGGATTTTCCGCACAAAGATCTGCGCCGCGCACGCGCTGCGGCAATCAACATGATCCCAACCTCGACGGGTGCCGCCAAGGCTCTTAAACTTGTCATTCCTGAGATGGCGGGAAAACTTGATGGTTTCGCCATGCGCGTTCCGACTCCCAACGTGTCTGTTGTCGATCTTGTTGCCTACTGCGAGAAGAAGACGACCAAAGAGGAAGTCAACGCTGCCCTCAAGAAAGCCTCGGAGTCCGGTCCTCTCAAGGGATACCTCGGCTATGAGGAAAATGAACTTGTCTCGATGGATTTCCGGGGTGATTCCCGCTCCTCGATTGTGGACGCGCCCATGACGTTGGTCGTCGGCGGAAATCTCATTAAGGTGATTTCGTGGTACGACAACGAGTGGGGATATTCTTGCCGTGTCCGCGACCTTATCAACTTCATGGGTTCCAAAGGCCTGTAGTCCGCGCGGTCCTCAATTCTTGCGCTATGGCGGAGGGAGTCTCTCCTTCCGCCAATCCTCAAGAGGAAAGAGCGATACCAGGAGTTGTTATGCCCAAACTCTCCATTAAAGATCTCCCTCTGAACGACAATCGAATCTTCATGCGAGTCGACTTCAACGTTCCACTGGAGGACGGCCGGGTCATGGACGACACTCGCATTCGTGAGACGCTGCCCACGATCGAGTACGCATTGCGCCACGGGGCGCGTCTTATCCTTGCCTCGCATCTCGGACGGCCAAAGGGCAAACCGAATCCGAAGATGAGCCTGAAGCCCGCCGCCGAACGGCTCCGGATGTTGCTCGATAAGCAACTGGCATCCAGCGAGAATGTTGGATTTTGCCCAGATTGCGTCGGCCCGGAAGCTGAAGAAATGGCTACAAAACTGGAAAAAGGCCAGACACTGCTGCTTGAAAATCTTCGCTTCCATCCGGAAGAAGAAGCGAACGACGAACAGTTTTCGAAGAAGCTGGCCAATCTTGCGGACTTTTATGTGAATGATGCGTTCGGCACGGCTCATCGTGCACATTCCTCCACCGTAGGCATCACAAAATTTGTCAAGAAGTCAGCGGCCGGCCTCCTGATGGAAAAAGAGTTGGAATACTTGGGGCGTGCCGTGCAACATGCCGATCACCCTTTCGTCGCCATTCTGGGCGGGGCAAAAGTGAGCGACAAGATCAACGTCATTCGGAACCTGATGACCAAAGTGGATGCACTCATCATCGGCGGCGGGATGGCCTACACGTTCTTAAAGGCCCAGGGGGAACAGGTCGGAAAGTCGCTGGTCGAAGAGGATAAGCTTGATCTTGCCCGCCAGCTTCTGCAAGAGGCCAAGACCCACAAGTTAAAATTCCTGCTCCCTATTGACCACGTCATCGCGGATCGCATCGATGCAAATGCTGTCACGCGGGTCGTCAGCAATGGAGAACCGATCCCACCAAACATGATGGCCCTGGACATTGGGCCAAAAACGATTGAGAACTTCGTTGAAGAAATCTCACGTGCCCGCACAATTGTTTGGAACGGACCGATGGGCGTGTTCGAAGTCTCGCCTTTCTCGAAAGGTACGTTCAAGGTAGCGCACGCGGTTGCTGACAACGCCGGCTCCACCTCCATCGTGGGCGGCGGCGACTCTGTTGCCGCGGTTCACGCCGCTGGCGTCGCCGAAAAAATCACTCATATCTCAACCGGCGGGGGCGCATCTCTCGAATTCCTGGAAGGCAAGAAACTACCCGGCGTCGAAGCATTGACCAACAAGTAGCACCTCGATGCAGCTACCTGAAGATTATGTCGTGGACCTGACGGTGCAAGATCCTTCCAGGCTGCGTTTGCTCCGGGGAGATCTTACGGAATACCCAGCTGACGCGATTGTCAATGCAGCCAATGCGGACCTTGTTCCGGGCGGTGGTGTTTGCGGCGCCATTCACCACAAAGGTGGTCCGGAGATTGCCGATGAATGCGGGCGATTGCGCCGCGTGGATGGCCCCTTGCGTCCTGGACAAGCTGTCGCTACAACGGGCGGGAATTTGCAGGTCAAGTATGTGATTCACGCGGTCGGGCCTGTATGGGAAGGCGGCAATCGAGGCGAAGCGAGGGCGCTGGCGAGCGCCTATCGCGAATCAATGCGTGTTGCCGACGACCTGAAGCTGGCGAACATTGTCTTTCCAGCGATCTCAACCGGCATCTATCGTTACCCGGTTGCTGAAGCCGCTTCGATCGCTGTGTCCACTGTTGTTGAAACTCTGAAGAACACACGCCATCTGCTGATGGCTACAATCGTCTTGTTCGATAAATCCACGCTCGATGCTTTCGCTACTGCAGCCTTTGCTTTGTCCCATCAACATAAAGATGAATATTCCTATTCGATCGGAATCTTAAATGCCTAGAAAAAAGCTAGTCGCCGCCAATTGGAAAATGTTCAAGACTGCTGATCAAACCCGTGATTTCTTTCGCGATTTTCTACCGCTCGTTCAGGATCACTCGCGAGATGAGATCGTTGTCTGCCCGCCGTTCGTTGACATCCCAGTCGCAGTTGAAAGTGCTCGCGGGTCGAATGTCTCAGTTGGCGGTCAAAATATGTATTGGGAAAAAGAAGGAGCGTTCACCGGCGAGATTTCTGCTGGGATGCTTGTCGCTCTTGGAGTTACTCACGTGATCATCGGGCACTCTGAGCGGCGTCAATACTTCGGAGAAACGGACGACACGGTAAATCTCAAGCTCAAGGCTGCTCTCGATGCAGGGCTTACACCCATCGTCTGCGTTGGAGAGGTATTGGAAGAGCGAGAAGCGAACCTGACGGACGACGTGCTACGCCGGCAGTGTCTGCGCGCCTTCCACGCCATTTCTGGCAAGAAGGCTGTGAATTTAGTAGTCGCCTACGAACCAGTATGGGCAATCGGGACGGGCAAAACTGCTACTCCCCAAATGGCCGCTGATGCACACGCAATTATTCGCGGAGAGGCGTCCAAGGCCTTTGGAGATGAGTTCGCGGAAGGGTTGCGGATCCTTTATGGCGGTTCAGTAAAGCCCGACAATGCCAAGTCGCTGACGTCAGAAAAAGAAATCGACGGTGCCCTGGTTGGGGGCGCATCGCTGGACCCGAAATCGTTTGCAGCGATCGTGAAATACTGATCGGCATGTCGGAGTCGAGAAGGGCGCTTGGTTGAGGCTGCAACAGTTCATGGTGTATCCTTGAGTGGTTGTCCCTCAACTCGGCAGACCTTTGCTCGAGCGTAAGCTACTGATAGTACAAGCGGAAGTGGTGGAACTGGCAGACACACCATCTTGAGGGGGTGGCGCCGAAAGGCGTGGGGGTTCAAATCCCCCCTTCCGCACCAAGCATTTATTTCTCCCCGAAACGAAAGGCCGGGTTGCCGGTTTGGTTTGTGAAGATGAATATTCTGTTCTATCTCGCGATTACGGTTCATATCATCGTCTGTTTTTTCTTAATCATTGTGGTGTTGCTACAGAGCGGCAAGAGCGGTGATATTGCGGCCGCTTTTGGCGGGATGGGCAGCCAGACCGCATTTGGTCCACGGGGTGCGGCCAGCGCACTGTCGAAAGCCACAACCTGGTCGGCCGTATTATTCATGGTCACGTCGATCACGCTATCGGTTTTCGCATCGCGCCGCGCCACGGCATCTGGGTCCATTTTGTCTGGGACGAAACCGGCGCAAACAACATCCCAGCCCGCTCAGCCGGCCCCGACTCCGACAGCACCTGCAACACCGGCACAGCAAGCGCCCGCGCCAAAATAACTGCGTGACCGGGGCATTTCTATCAAGCCTTCCCTCGGGAAGGCTTTTCGTTGCTTAGGACTGAGCTTGCGGCAAATCTAATAAGCCCGCCTTCGTTCCCATCCGTTCTCGGGTTTCAGAAACACCCAGTACAATTACTTCATGATTCACGAGATCATTCCCGTTGGTCCATTGCAGTGCAACTGCTCCGTGATCGGGGATGAGGTGTCTCATGAAGCGATGGTGATCGATCCTGGAGACGACATTGATGAGGTCATTGCGTTGGTTCGCAAGCATGGCCTGACGGTCAAGCAAATCGTCATCACCCACGCCCATATCGATCACGTTGGCGGAGCGATGAAACTTCGAACGCTCACGGGCGCGCCAATCGTCCTCAACCAAAATGACTCTGCTTTGCTGAAAATGCTGGATGTTCAAGCGACATGGATCGGCGTCGCCCCGCCCGGCGAAGTGAAGATCGACCACAGTATTGCGCAAGGCGACACAGTCCACGCTGGATCTCTAAAGGCGTCTGTTCTGCACACTCCCGGTCATTCTGAAGGCAGTGTCTGCCTTTACTTCCCCGCCCAAAAGAAGTTGATCGCGGGAGACACACTGTTTGCTGGCAGTATTGGTCGCACTGATCTGCCGGGCGGATCATTTGAGAAGATTATCGATTCACTGCACGGTCAAGTGCTCGCTTTACCGGATGAGACCGTTGTCGTGCCGGGACACGGCCCCCTTACAACCATCGGTGAAGAACGCGAGAACAATCCCTTTCTTGCCAAGCGCTAACTGATTCACGAATTCACGTGCCGCAGAATCCTTTTTACCCCTTCACGAAATGCATCCGAGGCTGTGATTAGACTTAGCACCAAGTTCCCTTCCGATGCGAAATCAAAAAAGTGTCCGGGGTGAACAAGCACGCCGGCCCTTTGCACCAGCTCTATGCTCAACTCTTCGTCCGAGCGCGTAACCGGAACACGCAAAATCGTATACCAGCCGCCCTCAACCGCAAGTCGCTGGCAACTTTTTTGTCGCAGCAAGGCCCGGTCTAGCTCCTGCAAGTTTTCGCGCGTCCGATCCAGCAGAAGCGGCTGAATGTTCTTCCGCTGGTCGAGCAAGACTGGCGCTGCAAGCTGGATTGGCGCGCTCATCGATAGATACGTATCTGCGATTATCTCCAGGCGGGACATCGCGTCGGTCGCCGAATCCGGGGGACCGTTTACGACCATCCACGCAAGCTTCATTTGAGGCAGACCGGAAACCTTTGAGACACCACTCAAAGCAAACGTCAACACTTCGTCGTTCTTCGCAAAAGACGTTCTCGGCGCTCCGTCCAGCGCATAGTCGAGAAACACTTCGTCTGCGATGATAGCCAGGCCATATTCCTTGCAGAAACCGGACAGCGCCGAGACTTCCTCCCCACGAACAAAAGACCCTGTCGGATTGTTCGGATGCACAACGACCACCGCACGCGTGCGATGGGTTACCGATTTGTAGAGCGACGGGAAATCGATCTGCCACCCGTGGTCGTAAAGTAGCGGATATGGGATTAGTCTCACATCCTGGAGGTCAGCCAGAAACTCAAATAGTGGATAGCTTGGTTTCGGAACCAGGATTTCGTCGTCCGCGTTACAGAGCAGCCGAAAAATGTAAGAGTAAGCTTCGCTTGTACTCGTAGTCAGGATGATGCGCTCAGGATCAAGCTGAAAGATGTCGTGCTCTTGCCGGTAGTACTCGGCGACCGCTTCTCGTGCGCTTAAAAGTCCCTTCGATTGCGGATCGTAATCAAGCGCCTTGTCATTCGAAAACGCGCCTAACAGATTTTCTGCGTCGTACTTCAATCCGGCACGCGTCGGGTTTGACGTCGTGAGATCCAGCAGATTAGCGTCCGCCTCCCTTGCCTCTTCGATTGCTCGAGTGAGCGCGTTGTGCGTGAGCTTCCAGCTGGTTCGATGGGAAAACATGATTGGCGTCGAGCGTCATCATAACGGATGCGCTCCGTCACGGTCCGCGTCGCTCCCCTCGATTCTCGCCTGCTAAAATCCTCTCACCACGTGTGTGCTTCATGAAAACAGGGGTATGCGAATGAAAACCAACGGTTCCCGCCTCACAACTCCTCTTGTCCGCGACAATGGCTCGCTTCGCCCGGCGACTTGGGACGAGGCGCTCGACCGCGCTGCGCAAGGTTTTGGCCAGGTAAAAGCCGCACACGGAGGCAACTCTTTCGGGCTTTTCAGTTGTTCGAAAACCACCAACGAGATGAACTTTATGGCGCAAAAGTTCGCTCGCGTGGTGATGAACAGCAACAATATCGATAGTTGCAACCGAACTTGACACGCTCCCAGCGTCGTCGGTCTGGCGACGGTCTTTGGAATGGGCGGGGGCACCAGTTCCTATCGTGAGATAGAGGAAGCAGACCTCATTGTCCTTTGGGGATCCAACGCCCGTGAAACCCATCCCATCTTCTTCCATCACGTTTTAAAAGCTCTCCACAAGGGTGCTCGCCTTTTTGTTGTCGACCCCCGTCGTACCACATCCGCTCAGTGGGCTAGCGGATGGCTTGGCCTACACGTCGGAACTGACATCGCCCTAGCAAATGCTGTCGCCCGCGAAATCCTCGCCGCCAATCTGCAAAATTCCACTTTCATCACTCACGCCACCAGTGGCTTCGAGGATTTTCGCCGCCATGTCGACAAATACACGCTTGAGTATGCCGAGCAGACCTGTGGTGTCAGCGCCGATTTGATCCGCGATCTCGCACAGGCCTACGCACGCGCTGATCGCGCACAAATCTGCTGGACGCTGGGCATCACGGAACATGTCGTCGGCGTCGACAATGTTCTTTCGCTGATCAATCTTGGTCTTCTGACCGGGCACGTCGGGCGATACGGAAGCGGCCTGAATCCTCTTCGTGGTCAAAACAATGTCCAAGGAGGCGGGGATATGGGCGCCCTTCCCGATCGTCTCCCAGGGTTTCAGCATGTCGAAAATGACACTCTACGCGCTAAATTCGAAGCAAAATGGGGCGCACAGATTCCCGCTCAAAAGGGTTGGCACTTAAGCGGAATGTTCGATGCGATGGAGCGCAACGAACTGAAGGCGCTCTATGTCATTGGCGAAAATCCTGCGCAATCGGAGGCCGATCAACATCGAACGATCCGCCTTCTTCAAAGTCTCGACACGCTGGTAGTGCAAGACATGCTTATGACGAAGACCGCTGAGCTTGCCGACGTCGTTTTCCCGGCCGCCGCCGGATGGTGCGAATCCGACGGAACCGTGACCAGCAGCGAACGACGCGTGCAGCGCGTCCGCCGCGCACTTTCGCCTCCACCCGAGGCCCATGACGACATCCAGATCATTTGCGATTTGGCCGATCGCATGGACCGCAGCCTCGGCCATCCCACCGCGGAACAGGTGTGGAACGAAATCCGTGAGCTCAGTCCAATGCACACCGGCATGAGTTACACACGCCTCGACGGGCCCGAGGGCCTGCAATGGCCGTGCTACGACGAACAGCATCCTGGAGAGCAATTCCTTCACAGCCGGCTGTGGTCGCGCCCAGTGATTGGTCCACGCGCGCCTTTCAGTTGCGTCGAGCATGTGCCTCCCATCGATTCACTTAACGAAGAATTCCCTCTTCGCCTTACCACCGGACGTCGTCTGGACTCCTACAACACCGGAGTTCAGACCGGGCGTTATTCCTCGCCGCTTCGAGCGGCCGAGACTCTCGACCTGTCGGCAGAAGACGCGCGCGCCTATGGACTTGCAGAAGGCGACACCGTACGAGTGACCTCCCGCCGCGGAGCAGTCGTCGCACCGGTTCGCATCGATCCGGGCCTGAAAGCAGGACTCGTATTCATGACTCTACATTTCCCGGATCAAGTGCCCGTCAACCAGCTCACACTCGACACGGTCGACCCAAAATCAGGAACATCCGAATTCAAAGCGACCGCCGTGCGAATCGAAAAGGTCGCGAATAACGAATCTGTTGAGGCTTCCAAGTAGAATAAGACGTCTCAATGGACCTGCACTTCACCTCCGCCCAGGCGACATCTGATGAAATTGCCGCGATAGAAGCGATTGTGTCCGGAATTGCGCCGGACAATGGGCATCCTCGCCGCACGTACCTCCTGCCCGTTCTGCACGCCATCCAGAATCGTATTGGATGGATCAGTGAAGGCGCGCTGAACTACGCGAGCCGCCAACTCGACATTCCGCCTGCGGACAGCTTTGGCGTTGCCAGCTTTTACGGATTGCTTTCCACTACACCTCAACCGCCTTCCGTGGCTCATGTGTGCGACGACATCGCTTGCAAGGTGAAGGGAGCTGATCGTCTCTGCGCAGAACTCGAGAAACTTCAGGGCACGGCAGGAAGCAGCAAAGACGGCCGGACCACGTGGCACCGAAGCCCTTGCCTGGGTCTGTGCGAGCATGCGCCCGCTGCACTTATTCGTACTGCTGGTCCGAAGCCATCCGATCAACTGGTTGCAACCGCTGAAGCATCGGATCTTTCCGCGGCGCTGCAAGGGATGCGGATCCCCCAGCCTTTGCTCAGCGTGTCCGTCCCGCAGCTCGGGCGGCCGGGTTTGAAGCTGCTTCGGCGCGTCGGCATCATCAATCCAGAAAGTTTTGACGACTATCGTGCTGCAGGCGGATTTCAAGCCTTACGGCGGGCCTTTGAGATGGGGCCATCCGAAATCATTCGCGAGGTCATTGCCTCGAAACTCGTTGGACGTGGCGGCGCCGCATTTCCCGCGGGGCAGAAGTGGAACGCCGTCCGACTCAATGCTGTTCCTCGCTACTTTATTTGTAATGCCGATGAATCCGAACCCGGCACGATCAAAGATCGCGTCATTCTCGAAGGCGATCCGTACGCATTGATCGAATCCATGATCATCGCGGCCTTCGCAACCGGATGTGAAGAAGGCTATTTGTACATCCGTGGAGAGTATTCTCTCGGCGCGCGGAGGATGGAACACGCTATTCGCGAGTGCCGTTCTCGCGGATTTCTTGGCAAAAACATTCTAGGTCACGGCGTAGACTTCGACATCGAACTCCGCATTGGCGCAGGTGCGTACATCTGCGGCGAAGAGACCGCTCTTTTGAACTCAATCGAAGGCTACCGGGGTGAACCGCGCAACAAGCCCCCATTTCCCACACAGCTCGGTCTATTTGCTCAGCCCACTGTCATCAACAACGTCGAAACGCTGATCAACATCCCCAGCATTGTTCTCGATGGAGGTGACGCATTCGCTTCGGTCGGCTCAGGGCAATCGACGGGCACAAAGCTTTTCTGTCTTTCGGGCCATGTTATGTATCCCGGGGTATACGAGGCCAATTTCGGTGTTACTCTTCGCCAGCTGCTGGATCTCGCAGGAGGAATATCGGGCACCGGGCGGCTGAAGGGAGTGTTGATCGGCGGGGCAGCCGGAGCATTCGTCGGTCAACGCGATCTGGAGATGCCTCTCACATTTGAGGGAGCCCGCGCGGCCGGAACGTCACTGGGATCTGCGGTAGTCATGCCATTTGACGACACGGTTGATTTGCAGCAAATCCTTCTTCGTATTGCAGCATTCTTCCGGGACGAATCCTGCGGGCAGTGCGTCCCCTGTCGAGTTGGCACGGTGCGACAAGAAGAGCTGCTCCATCGCCTGGCACAAAAGAGGCCCATCAATTCACGTGCGACAGAATTGGTCGTACTCAAGGAAGTGGGACAGGCCATGCGCGATGCGTCCATCTGCGGGCTTGGACAGACGGCGTCTAGCGCGATTGAATCAGCTTTTGCACGTTTCAATCTTTTCTCGGAGAAGGCATGAGTTCAAACGCCCCGGACGGGAAGGTCCCAGTACCCCGAGGACCATTACCTGTCTTTCCACCTTCGCGTAAAAGCCGTCGTTGTCAAATCACGATTGACGGTCAGCCTGTGTCCGTTCCCGAAGACACGACGATTCTTCAAGCGGCCCGCGCTTTGGGCATCGATACTCCGACCCTCTGCTACCTGGAGACTCTTACGCCAGTCAACGTCTGCCGCATCTGCGTTGTCGAAGTCGTCGGCTCCCGCGTTCTGGTTCCCTCCTGCGCCCGAAGAGTTGAGGATGGCATGGTCGTAAAGACTGATAGTGAACGCGTCCGACTTTCTCGTCGCCTGGTGCTCGAGTTTCTTGCTTCATCGGTGGATGTCTCCACTTCGCCACAAATCCTCGAGTACATTCGCCGTTACGATGCAAAGCCAGAGCGATTCGGTACTCCAGAGGCAGGGAGAGCCGAGCATCGTAACGATGCCATCCCTGGCCACCACAGTGTCCCGTCCGAAGGCGCACCATCGACCGTTGCACAGCCCGTCAAGATCGACAACGACCTGTACGTCAGGGATTACGGCAAATGCATCCTGTGCTACAAGTGCGTTCAGGCATGTGGTGTGGAGGCCCAAAATACATTTGCTATTGCTGTTGCCGGGCGCGGCTTCGATGCCCGCATCTCCACCGAATTTGATGTGCCATTACCTGATTCTGCCTGCGTCTACTGCGGTAACTGCATTGGCGTATGTCCAACAGGCGCGCTGATGTTTCGAAGCGAGCACGATTTGCGCAAGGCCGGCAAATGGGACGAGGCTCACCAGACGCAAACCAATACAATCTGTCCTTATTGTGGTGTGGGCTGCACTCTGACCGTGCACGTTCAGGATCAGACGATTGTCAAAGTTACTTCTCCAAACGAACAGCAAGTCACAAATGGTCACCTCTGCATCAAAGGACGCTTCGGTTGGGATTGGGTTAACCAAAGAGGTGAATCCGACCCAGAAAATCCGAATATTGCAGAAGGCGGAACCAGCGATGCATCCGAAGCGAAACCATGAAAACAACTTCGGTGACGCATTCTATGGAGTGCAGGTTCCACATCTGAGACTGCAGGGAAGGTGGATAGCGGCGTGAGTGTGGAGCGGCGACGTCTCCATGTGCAGGGCGTGGTGCAGGGTGTCGGCTTTCGTCCCTTTGTGTACAGCCTTGCTACCCGTCACGCACTCGCGGGTTTTGTCTCGAATCAGTCCGACGGGGTGCACATTGAGGTTGAGGGTAGCTCCCTCTCGCTGGAAGCATTTCAGTCCGATCTACGATCACAACCGCCGCCCTTAGCTCGCATTGACTCGCTGAAGATCGACTCAATCCCGACGTCTGGGGACCGACAGTTCACAATTCACGAGAGCGCAGCGCAACTTGGGCCGAGCACTCCCATTTCGCCCGATGTCGCCACTTGCTCCGACTGTCTGCGAGAATTGTTTGATCCGTCGGATCGACGGTTCCTCTACCCTTTTATTAATTGCACAAATTGCGGTCCACGTTACACCATCATCAAAGACATTCCGTATGACCGCCCATTCACCACCATGGCGGCATTTCCAATGTGCGCAGCTTGCAACGCGGAATATCACGATCCGCGTAACCGGCGCTTTCATGCTCAGCCTAACGCGTGTCCAGACTGTGGTCCAAATGTCTGGCTTTATCCCGGCGGAGAGAAGAGTAAAGACGCGCTGGATAGCGCACGTGCTCAACTTCGCGAAGGAACAATTGTGGCAATCAAGGGGATTGGAGGTTTTCATCTGGCGTGCGACGCCATGGATTCTTCTGCGGTGGGTGCTTTGCGTCGCCGCAAGAATCGCGGCGACAAACCTTTCGCGTTGATGGCGAGAGACCTGAAAGAAGTACGGAAATTCGCTGACGTGAACGAGGATGAAGCCGAACAACTCACGTGTCGCGAGCGCCCCATCGTCCTGCTGCGACGAAAGAAAGACAGTGACCTTTCGCCACTAGTCTCGCCTGGCACGGCTTTGGTTGGATTCATGCTTCCGTATTCCCCGCTCCATCATTTGCTTCTGGATGATCGTCCACTGGTCATGACTTCCGGAAACCTGAGTGACGAGCCGATATGCAGGGAAAATGAGGAAGCGCTTTCACGCTTATCGTCTCTTGCTGATTCATTCCTTCTCCATAACCGCGACATTCATGTTGTTTGCGACGATTCCGTGGTTCGCCTTCACCAGAAGAGCGAGGTTCCTATTCGCCGAGCACGCGGGTTCGCACCGCTTCCGGTAAACCTGAAACACGATGGGGAGACCGTTCTTGCTGTCGGTGCTGAATTAAAGTCCACGTTCTGTCTTACGAAAGGCAGCTACGCTTACTTAAGCCCACACATCGGGGACATGGAAAATCTTGAGACAATGCACGCCATGGAACGCGGCCTGGAACACTTCCGTTCCATTTTTCGTTGCGAACCTAGCCGCGTTGTTTGTGACATGCACCCCGGATATCTTTCGACCCGCTGGGCGGAAGAATTTTCGGAAGCAAACGGAATACCCATAATGAAGGTTCAGCATCACCACGCTCACGTCGCGTCGCTGGCCGCCGAACATGGACTCGACCCCGCTGAGACGGTGATTGGAGTCGCCTATGACGGTACCGGCTACGGCACCGATCGCACTATCTGGGGCGGAGAAGTTCTGGTCGCGAGTTCGAAATCTTTTCGTCGTGCAGCTCACTTAAGGTATGTGCCCATGCCTGGTGGCGATGCTGCGATCAAGAAACCTTATCGCATGGCCCTGGCTCACTTGGCCGCCGCAGACATTGATTGGGAATCCGATTTGCCCTGCGTCGCCGCTGCTGTGAACGGCGAGATCCCTGTGCTTCGAAAACAAATCGCAACACGATTCAACAGCGTGGACACAAGCAGCATGGGCCGTTTGTTTGACGCAGTCGCGTCAATTCTCGGCATCTGCCATTTCGCTTCTTATGAAGGCCAAGCCGCGATTGAGCTTGAAATGGCTGTCTCTTCGACCGACGCTGAGGCGTATCGCTTTGATTTGAGTCAAGGTGACGAAATCGTGATGGACCCAGCGCCTGTGTTGCGTGCGATCGTCTCGGATTTCAGGCACAACATTCCGCCGGGCACGATCTCAGGACGATTCCATGCCTCCGTCGCCAATTGCATAGCCGAGATTTGTTCGCTAATCAAGCTGGAGGCCGGCACAGATACCGTTGCGTTGACGGGTGGGGTCTTCCAGAATGTACGCCTTCTCGAGCTCGCGAAATGCAAGTTGAACGAATGCGGTTTCAAGGTCATCACCCATCATCTGGTGCCGCCCAACGATGGAGGTCTGTCGTTGGGCCAGGCCGTGATTGGCCTCAATCGTTGATTGCCCGTCTCGGAATGGCTTGGTTCTAAACCCGAACATTCTTTCAGGGCGAGATGAAACCACCGCCAACAGTTCGCGATTAAGCCCCAGCCCCCTTGCGGCGAGCGAGTAATCCCCATTACGCTTGTCAGTCGTTCGCATCGCTTCTCGGAGGATCATGAGACACCTAGCTCTTTCCATACTCGTCTGTTTGGCATTCGTGCTCGCAGCACAGTCGCAGGCCAACCCTGTGCCGAGTTTGATGCCACTTCCCTCCAGTATGCATTCCGAATCCGGGCAACTTCCCATCAACCAGCAATTCACGTTCGCAATGACGGGATACCGTGAGCCGCGCTTGGATCGCGCCGGTCAACGCTTTCTAAAATCTCTCACCGCGCTTACGGGAATGCCGCTTCATCCGACGCCCAGCGATCCGTCAAAGGCCACGCTCCGGGTCGATGTGGGTCACGCGAGTTTGCCCGTGCAGGACGTTGCCGACGACGAATCCTACAAGCTTGATGTCACTCCGCAGGGCGCGACGCTGACGGCTGCCACCCCGCTAGGAGCCATGCATGGGCTACAGACATTCCTCCAACTTGTTCAACTTGGTCCCGATGGTTTCTCGATTCCGACAATCAGCATTCAAGATCAGCCTCGCTTCCCATGGCGCGGTCTGCTGATCGATGTCAGCCGTCATTTCATTCCACTTGATGTATTGAAGCGCAACCTCGATGGAATGGCAGCCGTAAAACTCAACGTGCTGCATTGGCATTTGTCCGACAATGAAGGATTTCGCGTCGAGAGCAAACAATTTCCGAAACTTCACGAACAGGGCTCGGAGGGCCTGTACTACACGCAAGCAGAGATTCGGGAATTCCTCGACTACGCCCGCGATCGTGGCATACGCGTTATGCCGGAGTTCGACATTCCTGGTCACAGCCGATCGTGGTTGGTTGGATATCCAGAGCTCGCCAGCGGACCCGGGCCGTATCAGGTCGAGCGCACCGCGGACAGCCAGGACCCAGTCATCAATCCCACACTCGAGGAAACTTACAAGTTTCTCGATAAGTTCATCGGTGAAATGGCTCATCTGTTTCCCGACTCCTACTTCCACATCGGAGGAGATGAGGTTAACGGCAAACAATGGGACGCGAATCCCAAGATCCAGGAATTCATCCGTTCTCACGGGATGAAGAACAATCAAGACCTGCAAGCCTACTTCAACGAGAAACTTCAAAAGATTGTGCAGAAGCACGGCAAGATCATGGTCGGTTGGGACGAAGTGCTGCACCCTGATCTACCGAAGACGGTCGTCGTTCAATCCTGGCGTGGCCAGGAATCACTCGCAGCCGCCGTCAAGCAAGGCTATCGAGGACTACTCTCGTATGGCTACTACCTCGACCTGATGTGGCCGGCTTCGCGTCACTACGCGATTGATCCGATGACCGGAGACGCAGCCAATCTGACTCCTGATCAAGCCAAAATGATTCTGGGTGGCGAGGCGTGCATGTGGGCTGAGTTCATCACTCCCGAAAATATCGATTCTCGCATTTGGCCCCGGGTGTCGGTTGTCGCCGAGCGTTTATGGTCTCCACAAAACACAATCGACCCAACTTCCATGTATCAACGTCTTGCCACGCAGAGTTGGCGATTGGAATCTCTAGGCTTGATGCACAATTCCAACTACAACGCTTCCCTTGGCCGCATGACTGGCGACGGTGATACTGCAGCGCTTCGGGTGCTTGGCAGCGTGGTTGAACCAGTGAAGGACTACACACGCATGGACATGGCGCGTGAAATCGTCAATGCCTCGACCCCACTCAACCGGTTGGTAGATTCTATCCGGCCGGAAAGTGATAAGGCTCGACAGTTTGCTCAACTCGTCGATGCGTTTGTAGCGGGAGGATCGAAGGATCCTCTTGTCGCATCTCAAATTCGCGCGATGCTTAACCAGTGGAGAGATAACGACGCGCTGTTGCAGCCCACTTTACAACGGTCTGCACTGTTGAAAGAGCTGGCACCAATTTCCCAGAATCTTTCAGCTCTGTCGGTTGCCGGTTTGCAAGCATTGGACTATTTGGGAAACGGAACGGTTGCACCTGATGCCTGGGTGGCATCGCAGAGCACGCTTCTCGAAGAGTCTCAGAAGCCGCATGCCGACTTGCTGTTGATGGTAGCCCCGTCAATCGGGAAACTGATCACCGCAGCGCATGGCGCGAGTGCTCAGCGAGCTGGCCAGTAATTTGATTTATTGGGCCAAAATCAAAGTCAACGACGAGTTGTTTGGCTTAGGTGAGATAGCAGCACAATTGCGGACCGTCCAATTCGCACCCGCATCGCGAAGTTCATCGGGTCCAACGATCGTAGGGAATCCGATCACGCGTGCTCCAGCGGACCTGCCCGCGCGAACTCCTGCCGGTGCATCTTCGATAACCACGCATTTTTTTGGGTCGAAGCCAAGAAGGGCGGCAGCTTTCAGATAAGGTTCCGGATCAGGCTTGCCATTCGTCACGTCGCTCGATGTGATCATCCGTTTTGGAGTCGGCAAGCCTGCGGCTTGTAACCGAACCTCCGCCAAGCGACGCGTGCAAGATGTCGCGATCGTCCAGCGATCGAGCGGCAAAGCATTCAGCAATGCCACGGAACCGGGTAAAGGAATGACGCCTTCCAGATCGGACATTTCACGCCGCTCGACTTCCCGGTTCTCGGCTTCATGATCGGAGTTGGGGAGGTACTCGCGTACGCTCGCCAAACTTGGCCGGCCATGGGCACGCTCAACCGCTTCCTCCGGATTGAAACCGTGTTCCAGCGCCCACTGCCGCCAGACACGGGCAACAGCCTGCGTTGAATCGATCAATACACCATCCATGTCAAACAGAATTGCGTCGCAGTGGACTTCGGTCATAAGGAAATGTGAAGGCTCCATCGTAAATGATGGGATCATCGAGCGTCTCGCTTGCTCGAGAGACGCGAACCTTCGCAATCAAAACTGGGTCAGACGGCGGGCGAAAGGACAACCTGCGCATTGACCCGAACAGAAATCAGTTCGGGACTGCAACGAGTTGTCGTGAGACGTGTGACTGCGTCTTCCGCTGTGAACCGGCCCATCACGAGCGCAAGTTTGGGGTTCGTCGTTGTTTGGATTGGGAGGCGATCGATGCGCTTTACGTACTCGGGAAAGCGAGCACCAGAACGGTTTAGCTTTACGACAAACTTGGTAGTTTTTTGAGTAGTCACTACATCGATTGTACGCTTCTTAACTATCCTGTCACTAAATTTCCACAGGTGTACGTGAGTTGGGTTGCAGTTGAAATATTTCTCAAATGGCGATCCCAAGTAGGGCGACGATGTAGCAGGCTTTTGTCCGTGCGTTAACAATCGATCTCTAAACGCTCTTTCCCCACCTCGGTCTATTGAAATGATGAAGATAGAGGGATAGTTTCACGCCGCCTGCTTGCGGGCGGGAAAAACATTCTGCGGACGGCACGGATGTTTCTTCAACCACGGAGGGAGTTGGTATTGTGTTTCGTAGTACGAAAGGAATGAGTATGTCCATCCGACCCGTGCAACGCGTAGTGTCTTCAAAGCCCACCATGGAGGGCGCGGGCGTACACCTGCGTCGTGCCTTCGGGTTTGGAAACACATCCGATTTCGATCCATTCCTTTTGCTCGACGATTTCCGCAATGATGTTCCGGACGACTACTTGGCCGGCTTCCCCTGGCATCCTCACCGCGGAATCGAGACGATCACCTACGTTCTCGCTGGAACTGTCGAGCATGGGGACAGCATGGGAAATCGAGGGGCAATTGCTTCCGGCGATGTGCAATGGATGACAGCGGGAAGCGGGATTATCCACCAAGAAATGCCGAAGGGCGATGCTGCGGGGCGGATGCATGGGTTTCAGTTGTGGGCGAATTTGCCGGCCGCCCTCAAGATGACAAAGCCTCGATATCAGGAAGTCAAAGCAGCCGAGATCCCCGCTGTGAAGGACGATGACGGCACGGAAGCCCGAATCGTGTGCGGTAGTTTCTGGGGTAGAAAGGGTCCGGTAGAAGGGATCGCGGCAGACCCAATCTACCTCGACGTTACCGTGCCGCCGGGTCGCAGGAAGACTCTCCCTGTGGAAACAACGCGCCACGCGTTCGCTTATGTGTTCGGAGGTTCTGGAAAATTCTGTAACGCCTCAGGCCCCCTGGCAGTTCCGACCGAACCTGTAAGCTGGTCCGACACAACCCCACCAGCAGACGTAGAAAACCGCACGCTTGTGCTTTTTGATCGTGGGGACGAAGTAATGGTGCAAGCCGGTGAAGACGGCATTCGATTTCTGCTGGTTTCGGGGAAACCTCTGGAAGAGCCTGTGGCCTGGTATGGGCCGATCGTGATGAACACGCAGCAACAGCTCCAACAGGCGTTTGCAGAGCTGCGGGAAGGAACGTTCTTGCGCGACGCCACGAAATGAATGGTCGAACAAGGAGCATCAAATCCACGTGCCGCCGGACGCGACGCACAAAAGAAAATGCCCGCGATTTTTCGCGGGCACCAATGAAGGAGTCGACACGCCAATCGTTTTTTCGGCGTTACGCTGCGACCCGGCCTTCCTGTTTCAGAAATGCCAGCAAGTCTCTATTGATTGTGTCCTTCTCAGTCGAGCACATTCCATGAGGGAAGCCTGGATAGACTTTGAGAACGGCTCCTTTCACAAGTTTCGATGAGAGCATCGCTGAAGCCGCTATGGGCACGATCTGATCGGCATCGCCGTGCAGAATAAGGGTCGGAACATCGAACTTTTTCAGGTCTTCGGTAAAGTCGGTTTCGGAAAAAGCCTTGATGCAATCGTACGCAGCTTTGTGTCCTGCCATCATCGACTGTAACCAGAACGATTCTCGGAGCCCCTGCGACAGTTTTGCGTTTGGTCGATTGCCACCATAGAAAGGTTCGGACAGATCTTTGAAGTATTGTGAGCGGTCAGCGAGAACACCCGCTCGGATTTGATCGAACGCCTCGATTGGTAAGCCCGCAGGGTTCGCAGCGGTCCTCAGCATCAAAGGCGGAACTGCGCCAATCAATACTGCCTTCGCAACCCGTTTCGTGCCATGGCGACCAATGTAGCGCGCGACCTCGCCGCCACCGGTTGAATGTCCGACATGGATGGCATCTTTCAAATCGAGCGTTGTGACTAATGCCGCTAAGTCATCGGCGTAGGTATCCATCTCGTTTCCATTCCAAGGTTGGCTTGAGCGGCCGTGACCACGTCGATCGTGAGCGACGCATCGATAACCACGATCTGCGAGGAACAGCATTTGGTCTTCAAAAGCGTCAGCGCTCAACGGCCAGCCATGGCTGAAAACGACGGGCTGACCCGAACCCCAATCTTTGTAGTAAATCTGCGTTCCGTCTTTCGTGGTAAATGTACTCATGAGATTCTCCTTCCATTAATCAGCGAGATTTGGCAATGCGCGAAGGCAACAGTGATCCACCGGAAACAAGAAGTCGCTAATGCTCGTGAGCAGCGTGGTCACGAGAAAGATCGCTGTCAGGCCGTTGAGTTTACCTGAAATCAGTCCCCAAATGACGATCACGCCGGAATCGATCCCAACCAAGCTCAACGATATGTGCAAAACCGTGACGTACCAAAGACCTGCCCAAACCCCTGGGTGCGCTCCTTCACAACTACCTTTTGGTCGCGTGTCGTTGAATGATTGGCCACCATAGTTCGGCAAATATACCGTCGTTTGCGCTACTGCTTTCAGGCGACATCTCATCAATATGAATTTGCGGTCACTGATTGGGCTTCGCGGTTGTAATGGTAAAGCGCGTAATCACCGAGCTGGCTAGCGCCAGAACCGAGCAGATCAACATCGTGACACGAAATCCAAACACAAAAGCTTCGCCTATCGCTGTGTGAATCTGATTCCTGACACCTGGTTCCACAGTATCCGGCACGATCATTCCCGCGAGCTTGATCTCTTCGGTTTGCAGGGAGTGAAGGCTATCGGAAGACAGAGATAGGCCAGCTAAGGACCGGTCCATCCGCGACGCGAAAGCCGCACCCATCGCGATTCCAAGGACAGCAATCGCCAGCACTCCCGCCACACGTGCCACCGCATTATTGATGCCCGAAGCGGCTCCTACTCGATCCTGACTTATCGAGTTCATGACCACCGTGGTGAGCGGCGCCACCGTAACCGCCATTCCAAAGCCAAGCACGACCATAGAGGGAAAAAATGTTACCCAGTAAGAGCGCCCGACCGAGGGAATGGCGAACAGTGCAAACCCGATCGCTGCAATGAATGGACCGATGATTAGCGGAGCACGCGCTCCATAGCGCGCGACCAATCCGCCGGACCAACGTGACAAAGCGAAGACGAGCAAAATGACGGGTAGCAAAGCGGCGCCGGTCGCGGTGGGCGAGTATCCCTGAACTTGGATCAGGTTCATGGGAAACAGAAAAAAGAAAATCCCGAGCGCTGCGTAGAGGAAGAGCGTTAACAAATTCGCGCCACTGAAGGTTCGTGATTGGAAGAGCGCTAGTGGAACCATTGGAAAAGCGGTACGAGTCTCAACAAAGAGAAACGCAACAAGGGACAAGCATCCGATCGTCAGGCTTCCATAAACCAACGGGTTGCCCCAGCCCAACCTGACGGATTCAATCAATCCGTTAACCGTGCCCCCGAGTCCGACGGTGGCGAGAACAGCGCCGGACCAGTCGATCCGAGTCGCGTCGCTGCGACTCTCGGGCACATGACGCATCGTGAGAATAATTACCGCTGCCGCCAGGGGAAGATTAATGAAGAAAGCCCAACGCCAGGAAGCATGCTCAACCAACCAACCACCAAGCACTGGGCCGATCGCCATCGTAATCGACGTAAACCCCGACCATGTACCAATCGCTTGGCCACGGCTTTTCTCATCAAATGACGCGCTGATGATTGAAAGGCTGCCCGGAACGAGAAGCGCTGCGCCGAGCCCCTGAACACTTCGCGCAATGATCAATTGCTGAATGGTTTGCGCGACTCCACACGCTAAAGACGACAGTGCGAAGACAAGTGTCCCGATCACGAATACGCGCCTTCGACCGAAAACGTCGCCCAACGATCCGCCCGCCAGGATCAGGGCCGCAAGAAATAGCCCGTACGATTCCACAACCCATTGCACATTGACTAAGGTGGTGTGGAAATTGGATTGAATTGCAGGGAGAGCCACATTGACTACGGTGCTATCAATGAAGGCAATGCTCGAGCCAAGGATCGTCGCGGCGAGAACCCACTTACGGTTGTGAGGTGTACATGGTGCTGCGGCACCTGTCAGTGAAATGACAGAATGGTCGCAGGGTGCTTTCATTGCACTAGAGATGCTTGAAAGCACAAATCGGTTCGAATTCTAAAACGTTGCTCGAGCTGCTCGGTTCGGCCCTTCTTGCAAGTGACGTGCGACTCCTTAACGCCAAACCAGGGTAGCCACAGTGTTCTTCTGCATTTCCACATCGGACGTTACATCTCCGCTCTGAAGTGTGACGGTCCGTGCTTCGCCTGCATTGGCCACGACGACTACGTGACTTCCATCCGGGTTTTCAACTGCAACGTGGCTAACGTCTGGCGCGGCGGACTGAGAATCCACTCGTCGCGCTCCACGCCGGATGAAGCGCGAAAAGTGAGCCAAAGCCCAAAATTGTCCGCTCCGCGTGATCTCATTGGTTTGGGAATTTATCGTGACCACTCCACCGCAGGGAAAGGGCCCGATATTCGGACGACCCTTTTCATCAAGCGCCAGGTTCCAAGCCGTAATCGACTGGCACCAGTTCCGCATCGTTTCTGAAAACACGGTGGACCATTTCACCCAGTCCGTGAGGTAGTCTGCATTTGTGTAGTCAGGGCCGCCCTCGGTCCAGTGCATTCCGACTTCAGGAAAAGCGTCGTGAACTCGGCTCATCATTTGCGCGTTACCGACATATCCATGCCAAGCAATGTCGTTGCAATATTTACGAAGGGTGTGGTCTTCGAGTTCGCAGACTGCCCGTCCCCAAAGATTGTAGTTATGGTCAAGTATCCAGATTTTAGTTTCCAACTTGTTTTGCTCAAGCAGCGGACCAAGAGCACGGACAAACTCAATTTCGTACTCCTGCGGCCAGATGCACGCTGGCATTCGGCCATCCTGATCAGTGTCCACCTCATTTTGCGGGGTAACCGCCGCGATCGGCACCCCCTCTGCCCCATACGCCTGCAAGAATTTTATGAAATATTGCGCGTAGTTCCCGATGTACCTCCTCCGCATAGATCCCCCGAGCATCGAACCGTTCGCCTTCATCCAACCCGGAGGGCTCCACGGAGACGAAAATAAGTAGAGATCGGGATTTTGTTTTATCGCTTCACGCAGGATCGGCAGGACGTACTTGCGGTCATGCTCAATCGAAAATCGCTTCAGATCCGGATCAGGCTCACCTTCGTCATAGCTGAATACTTCAGCGGAATAGTCACTCGCGCCGATGCAGGTTCTGCAAACGTTTAGACCTAGTGCCGATGGGTGAAACATCTCGTGGAACAACTCGGTACGAGCCGACGGGTCCAAGCGATTCATCGTGTAACAAGCGGCGTCTGTAAATGCACCTCCGAAGCCGAGGATGGTCTGAAGTTTTTTCTCCGTTTTAAGGACGATAGTCGTCGTACTGGATTCGCCCGATGCCTTCTTCCAAGCGATGGGGTTCACCTTAGTGCATTTCAGTTTGTCGTTGGTGATCCAAACTTCAATTGGACTATTGACCTTTTCCGGCGATCCGTTTGCGAACATCGGACTCGGTTTTAGCACGGCAGCTCCAGCCATCCCTGCCGTTGACAGCTTTAGAAAGTCTCTACGGCTGCGGTCGCTAGTCATGACTTTTTCCTTCTTTCAAATGTGGATGTCGGAGGCCGACAACTCTTTTTACGACGATGCGCACTATCGTACAGGGCTGAGTATCGGTTAACCAGACAGCGGTCCATCGAGCGGAAGCCTGCAGAAATCTACACCACTTTCTACAGGGAATTTCGGATGCATTCGGCGATTGATTCGTCTCATACTGCCAGGTTGTCGTATACGAGGAGGATTCGAAATGCCAGAACGAGAGACGCTGCAACGGGCCAAAGAGGACGCACGAGAAGGCAAATCCCCATCCACACAGGCAGGAGAATTTGTACGGGAGGAAATGCACCATGTCCGAGAAGGAAAACATGGAGCAAGCTCCCCACAACAGGCAATCGCCATTGGACTTTCCAAAGCGAGACGCGCTGGCGTGAAACTGGCCACGCCGAAGGGCCCCGGATCTCTTCGCAGAAAAGCCGAACAAGACACTCAAACCGGTAAAAGACCAAAGAAGAAAGTGTCCGCCAGGAGATCGAGAGCAACGCTCAATGCATTGAAACGCGAACCTCGCACCACCGCCAGCAAGCGAGCTCTTTCTCAGCAAGCTAAGCGCAGTGCAGCGGAGCGCGGAAAGAAATCCCGAAGCCAAGCTGCCGTCAAAGCGGCCCGAACTCGTCGAGCCGCATAGTTAAACAATAGAAAAAGGCTCCCAGGTGGGAGCCTTTTTTGGTATCAACAGCACGCTATTGAGGCTGCGCAGTCTTGTCTTTGGCCTTGTCCGCGCTGCAGGTTTCAGAGACCATGTCGATACGGCTGACAGTAAACTGATCGCCCGCGCCGCTGGCGCCCGCGGTGCTGGTCGCAGTTCCCGGCGCGCCTGCTGCACCGGCATAGCTTCCGTGAACAACGACGGTGTGCCCCACGTGAGCGGCGAGATCTTGCCCGCCGGTCAATGCGACTTGCTTACCTTTTTTCTCTTCCAAGACGATCGAGCCGCCTTGCGAACGGAGACACCCTTTGAGCTTCTTATCGCCCTTGGAGTCGCTCGCACTCGTCTGTGGCGAACTGGCCGTGTCGGGAGTCTGCTGCGTCGGCATCGTGTTGGGATCCGCGCCCGGCGGTGCGGTCCTTGGGTCATTTGAAGGCTTTTGCTGTGCCAAGGCACAAAGGCCGAAGGCTAACGTTGCCGCGATCGTTAATACCCTACGTTTCACTTGTAGCTCCTAATTTCAAGTCCACTGGCCTTTATGGAAGCCGGGGAGAGATCAGACAGGGTGGCGGCACTTATAGAACTACGGGAACCGGCACTTCGCAGCAATCAGGGAAACAGTGTATTTCGCCGGCAAGCCCCGAGTATGCAGCTAAACATCGAAAATCCTGTAGGCCACCGATGGTTCCTGGGACTGCAAGAGAGTGATGGCCACATTGTGGACACGGATTCCACCCGTGGTGCTTCCGTTCAAAGTACCGTGATGAGCGTGGCCGTGAACGACGAGATCTGCTCCATTGCGATCAATAACCTCGCCAAGGCGCGAGCTGCCGAGGTACGCATGGATTTCGGGCGCCTCTCCGACGACGGTGGCGGCGATTGGCGAGTAGTGCAGGACAACTACCCGTTTCGGAGCCCTGAGCTGTGCCATGGCACGCTCGAGCTTTAGCGCCTCGTCGATCGATGCTTTCACGAATGCTTTGACTTCGGGCTCTCCGAACGCTGTCAACATGCCGCGGCCAAAGCCACCCACAAAACCTTTTGTGCCCGCAAAACCTACTCCATCTCGTTCGTACCCCGTGCCGTCGAGAACCTTGATGCCTTCCGAGCTCATCATCTGGATGAGATCGGATTCTCGACCACTTTCGTAGTCGTGGTTACCGAGTACCGAGATGATCGGGATACGCAAGCGCACGAGAATGTTGATGAGCGGCTCCATCTCCTCGGGCTTACCAAAATTCGTGAGGTCACCTGCGACGATTAAGACATCCGCTTGATCGCGAACGGCGCTTAGCTGGTCCTTTAAGACAGCCGAGGACTGTTTCGAATAGTGCAAATCGGCGGTGGCAGCGACTCTCATCTCAGCAACTAAGCCGCACCTTTCGTTCCTCGCGGCGCCAACTGTGGGAGGGATGATATGTCCTGCAAACGCCGCTCGCGATATTTCGATAGCAAATCGGGTAAGCCCCACTCAGCAACGTCGATCGCGAACATGTTGTCATCGACAAGACTGCCGCGAAAGGGAGCTTCTGAGTTGCAATTTGCCAACTCATTTCTCAGCCTAGTGATCAGACGGGCCCAGACTCGGGCAGGTACATTGGTGCTGTGGGACGGATAGACGTAGCGGAATAAGAGCAACGACCACAACAGCAGTTCCCAATGATCCCCGACGAGGTCGAGAACTCTGTCCCAGTTCACCTGTTCACGGCTCCCATACACAATGTGGGCGATGTCTGCACCGTCGAAACGCTCCCGGCGACTGACGAACAACTTAGACACCAACAGCTCTTCGGTGCCGAGAATTCTCGTCTTGACTCCCAGCACGAGCGCAGGGCGTGCGCGCGAGATCCACGTCTCATCGACGACAAATACAGCGTTGCTCATGCCGGTGATAAGGTCGATGAAGAAACGGCCTTTCCGCACCTTCGCAAGCCAAACGGCATCCGTGATTTCGCATTTAAATCCTCGTTTGGCCAGGACTGACAGGGCGCGAGAAAGACTCTCAGCAGTCAGAAAGACATCCAGATCTTTTGTTACGCGCCAAATTCCTGTGTGTTGATGAAGAGCGAATGCGCCAGCAATGGCATAGGGAATTTTATGCCTGTTCAGAAGTTGCAAGACGTTCTTATAAAAGAATGCCTCTTTCTGATCGAGAGGCAACTCGACCAATGTACTGGTTGCAATCGACTTGGCATTGCGGCGCGCCATGGCAGCAGTCTTTGAAGAACGACGGTTCGATGTCGAAAACCATCGCGCGGTTGCCGCAGTTGAAATGGAAGGAGGTACGTCCCGCAGCCGGCGGTCATAGCCTTGGCCAAGCTCAACGACTTCCGAACTATCGGGTTACTCGACTATTACCCGGGCATCACCTCTCGAACTAAGCGTACGAACCTCGACTCGATCAGCGGCGGAGCGTCCAATCGCCAAAGTCACGCACGCGTCCCCGACACCAAGCTCGGTAATTTTGATGTCAGGAATTTCAGGCGGTAGCTTTGGCTGGTGAAGAGTAATTGTCCTCATTTGCGGATTAACAGATACCCCCAGGCAGGCTTCCAACAGCAAGAAAACGGCCCCTGCTGCCCAAGCCTGAGGGGAGCACGCCACCGGATACAGCACTGGCCCTTCACCAGAGCGCCGTTCTAAGCCGCAAAACAGTTCCGGCATGCGGTTCAAATCCATGAAAGAACTCGCATCAAGCAGGCTCACCAATATTTGTAATGCCTGCTCTTTGAATCCGTAGTAAGCCAATCCTGCGGCACAGAGCGCGTTGTCGTGGGGCCAAATGGAACCGTTATGATAAGAGATCGGATTGTAACGAGCCTCGCCCACGTTCACGGTGCGAATTCCCCACCCGCTAAACGACTCCGGCAACAGAACTCGCTCTGCAATCTTTTCCGCGTGATCTTGAGCTGCAATGCGTGTGAAGAGGCAGTGTCCTGGATTTGACGTGCGGACGCGGCAGGGATTCTTGCGCCCGTCCAATGCCAGGGCATAGGTGCCCAGCTCGTCGCACCAAAACTGCTCAGCAAATTTCGTCTTCAACTTAGAGGCAGCGTCTGAGAGAACCTTAGCTTGTTCATCTTTTCTGAGAAGTTTTGCAAGAACGGCAGCCGCTTTTTTAGCGGCGTACACATAGCCCTGCACCTCACATAGCGCGATGGGAGGCTCAGCGATGTGGCCGTCTGCGTGGAACACTGAATCGTTGGAGTCCTTCCACCCTTGCTGCACCAGGCCACGCGGCGAGTTGCGCGAATACTCCACAAACCCGTCACCGTCACGATCACCATATTTGTCAATCCATCCCAGCGCAGCTTCAATGTGGGGCCAGAGTGATTGGATGAGTTCACCATCACCCGTTCGCGCATAATAGGCGCCGGCAAGCATCACGAACAAAGGTGTGGAATCAACGGAGCCATAGTAGCGCCCGAACGGGACTTCGCCGAGCGCGGCCATTTCGCCCTGTCTGGCTTCATGAAGGATCTTGCCCGGCTCTGCGTCGCGCTCCGGTGAGGTCTCCCGGGCCTGCGTTTCCGCGAGATGCAACAGCACACCTTTGGCGAAACCGGGATTCATCCAAAGGCACTGAAGTGCGACGATGATGCCGTCGCGCCCGAACACAGTGCTAAACCAAGGGATGCCGGCGTATGGGTAGCCACTCTCCGGATTACCGGCAGTCATGAGATTGATGTCCGCGGCTGACCGATGAATCCAGTTGTTGAGTTGGATATTCGCGGATTGGATGGTGCAATGTCCGTTTCCACCCGCGGACGCTACCGACGCACGGGCAGAGCTCAACGCCTTGTCGTAGGTAACAATGTTGCCAGCAGCGCGCTCACTTTCACACAGAGCTGCCACGTGCAACACGGTCGTCTCCTGGGGTGGCAGATCAATCTGAAACTGTATGTCCTCCGAGGTCGTCCTGGCCGGTTGCGGCTCACACACGAGCCGAGTGCGCCGGACAACCCCATCCAGCCCTTGATAGCGGAGCGTGACTGAATTTGGACCCACGTCGGGCGGAAAGAATTCGCCTCGTCGCGCTCGATGAGACCCGCGTACCTCGAACACATCAACAAAATCCGCTTGGAATTTGAGCGCGATCGGAGCGCGCACGGGATCCAGACCGTAATTGGAAATCTTTATTCGCTCGTAGCAGGCGCCATCCCACAAAACTTTGGACCGTCTGACATGAAGCGTACCGCGCGGGAGCAGGACCTTATCGTGCCAAAACACGTCCACGTTCGTGAGGTCTGCGGTAAAGACACAGTTATCTTCGGTTGTCGTCGAACTCAATAGGAGCGGACTAGTATTGCCTACGAAGAGAGCGAGCTCGGATAGGAATCTAGTGCCTTCAAAAAAGATGCCCTGTTCGCCGAGGCCGCCCGAGGCAATGTCCCCGAAGCGGTCGAAAATCGCGAATGCCCGCCCATATTTGAGCACGCTGACGCGGTCGTCAGCAGGGGCCGACTTGGTTGCTATATAGAATTGCGGGTATTGGGGGGTATTGACATCATCCAACGGGAACTCCCTCGTCCACTGTCATACTTCTGGACTCCCCTCCCAGAAGCTGTCGGTACAACCCAACATAATCCTGTGCCATTCGCGAGGACGTAAAACGGTTCTCGAACTGCATTCTGCAATTGCGACGGTCAATTTCACCGATCTCGTGGACAGCGCGCGATGCGGACTCTACATCATCGACGATGAATCCCGTCACACCGTCCTCGAGTACCTCGGGTACTGAGCCGTAAGGATACGCTATTACGGGCGTTCCACAAGCCAGAGATTCGATCATCACCAGACCGAACGGCTCCGGCCAATTAATTGGAAATAACAGAGCTTTGGCATTGCCTAGAAAAGAATTCTTCCGGTCGTGACCGATCTCACCGATAAATTCAATCAGTGAGTGATCCAAAAGAGGTTCGATTGTCGTTCGAAAGTACTCTTCATCGACGCGATCGATCTTTGCGGCGATCTTCAAAGGAGTTTTGGTTTTTAATGCGATGCGGATCGCTTCGTCGATTCCCTTCTCCGGAGTGATGCGTCCTAAAAATGCGAGATACCCTTCGGGCTGATCGTTGAACTCGTAGCTTCGCGCAGGAATTCCGTGGTAGACGTTGCCCCGCCAATCAGCGCATGCCAGAGGTGTTCGCTGAAAATCAGAAATAGAAATTACCGGCATGTCCCCAAATTCCTGGTAGATAGGTTGCAAATCAGGAATGTCCAATCTTCCGTGCAACGTCGTAACGCTGACCACCTTCTCTCGTCGAGTGAGGGGAAAATGCAAGTAATCAATATGAAAATGAATAATGTCGAACTGCTCCTTCATTGCGTAAACTCTTTCGAGCATGAGAACGTGGTGCGCTAATTGATCGATGCAAGCGGAGTTGAGACGCAGTGCGTTCGGACACATCGGGACAAGGTTGGCGCTGGTCATCGAATCGCCGCTGGCGAAAAGCGTGACGTCATGGCCCATCTGCACGAGCTCCTCGGTTAGGTAAGAAACCACACGCTCAGTGCCCCCATACATCTTGGGCGGGACACTCTCGTACAAAGGTGCCACTTGTGCAACCCTCATAACTCCTCACTTATCCGGGATGCCTGTGATCTGGCCTGTTTCAATTCCTTAAGGGCCGCTGCAATTCTCGATTGGTTGGTCGGGCTTAGCCCCACCAAACGCTCCCATCCCTGTAAGAAATGTACGCTCGACAACGCTTGCACTCTATCGGGTTCATCCCGTAGCTAATAAAGGACAGCGACGCCGCACTACACAGTCCCCCAGTCAGCCTTACGCAGTTCGCCGATCATGAAAGTGATTCGCAATACGAGAAGATGTAGCGCGGTGCCTACACGGAACTCCCACGGGGCTGCGGGTTTTGTCCGACGTACGCTCAAAGGACGACCTCACTGTGAATGTGAATGCCGGTAAGGAATCTTCCCTATTGGCCTAAAGCGAGAAGATCGTTTATCTTAGTGTCACTCGATTCGATTGCACTTCGCGCGGTGTGATTTGAACGCGCGTTTTGAAAGACAGGTTTTTATGTCAGACTCAAAATTCCTGATCCACTGTCCGTCACGCCAGTGCCTTGAAAGCGGCAACCGATTAAGGTCGATTGAAATCGGCGGCGAAGATGGTCCGGAGCGCGAGTGTGATGTTTACTGCCCTTACTGTGGAACTCTGTTGAGCGTGAGACTCGCCGCCTCGACTTTGTCGTACGTCAAGCCAGACACCTGCCTTGTTGCGTAGTTGCCCCACATTCAAAAAGCTTCTAAACGCGGTCTACGGTTGCAAACATCATCCAACTCCAGAATTCACTTGATTGTCGGTGTGGCCGAACAGCCTTCTAATAGGCAACATGGCAAGACACACTGCATCCGCTAAAAGCATTTTTGATCAGGCGATCACCGCCGTCACCCATGACGGTGCTGCAAGTAGCCGAACACTGCTGCTGCGCACACTTCCTCTATCTTCGTACGTCGATGGCAAACCTATGAAAGACCAGGCACTCAACGTTGCCGCGGACGCGCTCGCGAAGCTGTGGAAGCGTTCTGCTAGATAGTGCTCTCTTCTCATCAAATGCCAACAGTGACCGCAAAATATTGAGTACGCACGGTTTGCTCAGGTATCTCCCTGATTGAAGATGGCTGTCTGCGCGGGTACGATATATGTGAGTGGATGCGTGTTCGGTTAAGGGGGTTTTTGTGGATTCCATTTCGCGAAAGTCGCCCGTTTCTTCCATATTCGATACCACTAAATCTCTCGATATTCCGTCCAGCACGCCGATCCCAAAGCTTCCTACAAATTCCAACGGAGTCGCGATCAGCGGTTACGATTCGATTGAGTGGTATAGCGTATACGTAGGAGCAGTCACCGAATCCAATCACCAACTGGCGTTGCAGGCGATTGCCGCTGCAGAAGCGGCGCTATTTCGTCGTATGAAGACGCTCTATTACAGCTCGGAGCAAAGTTCGGAACGCGCCGCAATCGAGGAAGCGTGGAGTTCATTGCAGTCAGTCAAGAACAAATGGACCAGTCACTCAGTCGATGGACCTCCCCTAGCCGCATAGATATTCTTAATTCGCATAGATATTCTTAATTACTGAGAGGAGTTTTCATGGCGTCAGAGACCCAGAAGTGTGCTCACCCGTCTTGCCAGTGTCAAGTGGCAGCCAGCGACAAATTCTGCAGCGAGCTTTGCAAAACCGCCGGATCTAGCGAAGTGGAGATTGCCTGTGATTGCGGCCACCCGGCGTGTGCGAACCGTGGCTGAGGACGTTCGAGACTTTCTTCAAGTCTCCAACCAGTAGAGCCATTTGGGAGCGCCGCGAGGCTTTGCCCGGCGTGCGCAGAACTGCAGACGGGTGGATCGTCGCCATCACCGCCCTTGCAAGAGGCGAAGAGAGTATCTCGCCATGCTGCCTCATTAAGCGAAACGATTTTCCTAAAACGGATTGAGCAGCGGTAGCCCCCAGACAAACCACGATAGCCGGCTTCACAATGCGGAGCTCCGCCTCGAGCCAAGGGAGACACGCTGCGATCTCAAGTTCGTTAGGCTTCTGGTGAATGCGTCGTTTGCCGCGAGGGGCTGGAGTCCACTTGAAATGCTTGACCGCATTCGTGATGTAAACTTTGGTGCGGTCGATCCCGGCTTCATCGAGGGCAGAGTTAAAAACCTTACCTGCGGGGCCCACGAAAGGCCGCCCTTCTATGTCTTCCCTATCACCGGGCTGCTCTCCGATGAATACTACTTCAGCACTCTCGGTACCCTCTCCGAAGACGGTCTGGGTGGCGTTTTTCCACAGATCGCATGCCTTGCAGGCCTTCGCTTCCGCACCCAACTCAGTCAACGAGTTTTCTTTGTGTCTGGGTTCGGAGGAAGGTTTCGTCTCGCCTACCGAAGGCTGATCACGCCGTTGTAACGACCGCTTCATTGTGCGAGACGGGCCAGTCTAGCTCTGCCGCAGATTCAGGTTCGCGAATCGTCTCTAGAGAGGAGACGATTGATCTCTTCCGATAGCATTCCCATGGAAGTGTCACGTTGCAAAACGGCTTCCTGGCAAATTTCCACCCATCGTTGCCGCGCGCGGTCCAACGACGCGTCTGCATCGTCCTCCAAGGAGTCGATGTCCGCGGATGCGCTTAATTCGGCATTCCGGCACGAAATTGTCAGTGGCATGGGCATTTTTTGTCGTTCCGAACCATAGGCGCGAGCAATTGGATGACTGTTCATAAATGTAGAACGAATTGTGATAATGCCGCAGGAGACGGGCGATGTCGATCGGGTGAATTCTGTACGCACCATGGGTTTTAGGGCGTTTGTGTGCAAATTGCGCTGCCGGAATTGACAAAGCGAAGAGCCAAGCGGAAACTTCGGTACCAAGAAAACCATGGTTTTGGTGAAACAGTTTCAGCAAGTTCGTCACTACCAATCAGCGAAAACAGCGACGGATGCGCTCGCCACGTTTCCTAGGTAGCTTGTTTCACGACAATTTGTACGAGCCTGTAAGATCTTCCGAACGTCCGTGGGGTGCCTCCTTCGTCATGCTCAGCGGTTTTATGCGTCCGCAATCGCCCGAAGTTTTCTGGAGAGAACGGATTGAACTTCATAACGATGATCACGAACACCAGAGGAGATTGATGCAATGCGCATGATATTGAATTCTGTTGTTGCAATTGGATTGTTAGGATTCGCAGGAATCGCACCGATCGCAGCCCAAAGCAGCTCTGATGCTGCGCACTCCACAGTTCAAGGGGGAGCAGTAACGGTAGTCGCGAACGGCACGGCGGGGGGCGCGACCATTGACTACATCCACGCCAAACCGATGAAGCTCCCGACTGCGCCAGGCCGTTCGGAAGCTGCCGCCACGGAAGATCTGATCAATGCACTACGATCCACACAACCTTCCGGAAGGCCGGGATTCTCAGCGGGCTCGTATGGTGACGGTGCGTTGGATCCAACTTTCTTGGGCGCTCCAGCCCGACAAGACACCTCGGATGAAGTCACCCCAGAGGAATTTGGCACGAATAACCACGCTTTCAGCACTGCGCGAGGCGACTTGAATGTCGCAACGAACACCAGGTTTCCCTATCGGGTTTCGGGCAGGTTATTTTTCAATATTGGTGGCGACACGTTCGTATGCTCGGCGTCCCTGATTAAGAAAGGTGTCGTGGTTACGGCCGCACATTGTGTCGCCAATTTCGGAACGGGCCAGCTTTATTCGAATTGGCATTTCATTCCCGGCTATCGGAATGGCGCCGCTCCATTCGGGGATTGGACGGTCAAGAACGCATTCGTTTTGACGTCCTACCTCAACGGTTCCGATCCTTGCGCCGTTGCCGGTGTGGTCTGCAGGGATGATGTTGCCGTACTCCTGTTGAACGCAAAGGCAGGTAAGTATCCCGGAACTTCCACCGGCTGGTATGGCTTTGGGTGGAACGGGCTAGGCTTCACAAGTGCAGGCCTCACGCACATTACGCAAGTTGGATACCCGGTCTGCTTGGACAACGGGGAGCTGATGGAGCGGAACGATTCGCAGGGTTTCAAATCGGCTGCCAACTCCAACAATACTGTCATCGGATCCTTGATGTGCGGCGGATCCAGTGGGGGGCCGTGGCTCATTAATTTCGGAGTTCGTCCATCGCTGACCGGGACGACCGCAGGAACGGCTCCCGACGCGAATGTCGTGGTGGGAGTAACTAGCTGGGGTTTTGTTTCTAACGCTCCGAAAGAGCAAGGCGCCAGTCCATTCTTGAGTGGCAATATCGTTCCACTGGTAAATTCCGCGTGCTCTGCTGTTCCAGCAGCCTGCACATAAACTGCTCAGATCACGGTCCGCGGGAAGTTTGAAACTCCCGCGGGCCGTCTTTTTTTTTGAACCAAACGCCAATTACCCCGAAGTTGTTTTCGAAATCAGAAGAGCTGGGTTCTCAACGGATTTGGCTCTGAGTTGACTACAAGTCAGTTCACCAGACACGAACTGCAAGATTCTCCTCTTTGCAATTTACGAACAAACCGCCCCCCAGAGCACCCTCCCTTTTGAGAAACCATTGCCCTCGCATAGACATCCTATACGCGGTAAAATCGCGTCGGTCGGTACCCTACGAGCCTATTGTCTGTTCACGGGAGTGTCTGGCATGACAGAACCACTCGAGTCAGAGGAGAAAGCATCAGTAACTTTGCCCGGCAAGGTGGAAAAGATCATTCCGCCTTTTCGGCCCACAGAACCTGAGAAAGCGCAGATCGCCGTCGAGGGCGCTGAAGAACTCTATCGCGAGATTCGAATCGACAATGTGTTGAAAGATGATGCCGGCGAAGACGTAAGTCTCAAACCTGGCGCTAAGGTGGACGTAACGATTGAAGCTACACCGGAGGCCATAAAACCCCAAACAGGCGACTCCGACTAAGCGTCCGTGTCAAAACCATTTCGTGCAACTTCCCGTTATTCGCTGGGTCTAAGGTATTTTTGAAAGTGCGATCCCACCAGAGCTGCGCGTAAGATTGCCGGAAAGTTTGATACGAGTGTTCGGATTAACGCGTTTTCGAGTTGACCGCATCGCTTTGACCGCGATGTCGGGTTGAAGCACCTTCGTTTTATGCGGATCCTAATCGTGGACGATCACGAGATTGTGCGGAAGGGTATACGCACACTCTTGTCCGCGGAACGGTACGTGGTACTCGGAGAAGCCGCTGACGGCGAAGAGGCCATCGAAAAAGCGGAGGAGCTGAAACCTGATGTAATCCTGATGGACGTGAGCATGCCGAGGCTGAACGGTTTGGAGGCGACTCGTCGCATCACCGGAACAGTTCCGAAGGCATCGGTGATTATTGTGAGCCAGCATGAATCAAGCGAACTATTAAGACAGGCCGTCGCGGCGGGCGCGAAAGGCTATGTCACCAAGTCCGAACTTGGAAAAGAGCTGATTGCCGCGCTGAGTGCGATCGAAAAAGGCGAAGATTTTTTTCCGCAGTCGATGCCGTGAAACCGCTCCCTGGGAGCGCTAGTTCAGCGCGCTGCTCGTAGCAAATACGGTGCTGGGCATCATTACCTCTACAACGGTCCCAGGCCTTGCGTTGCTCAAGCGTAGGTTACCTCCAAGTTCTGCCACCCGCTGTCTCATCGCATCAATTCCAATGCCTATACTGCCTGGCTGCAACTCTGCCGTGGGCTCCTCGATACCTTTGCCGTCGTCTTGAATTTTGATAAAGAGAGTTTCGCCCTTGAGCTCCATTTCCACCAAAGCCGTTTTCGCATTCGAATGCCGGTAAACATTGGTCAGCGCTTCCTGAACCACTCGGAAAATGGCCATCTCGAAGTCTGCAGGAAGGCGAGGAAAGTCCATAGGCCGAACTGACAGTGATGCGTTAATACCCGTGCGCTTGGTCATCCCTTCCACGTACCAGCGAAGAGCAGAGAGTAGCCCCACCTCATCCATGAGGGGAGGATGAAGCAAGTGAGCGAGACTGCGCACCGAAGCAATCGCTCGCTCCAATACATGGAGCGCCTGTGCTGCATTTTCCATGTGAGGGCTTTTAGGATCCTGCTGGACGAAGGAGTCCATAAAGATTTTCGCGGCGGTGAGATCTTGTCCCAAGCCGTCGTGCAGCTCCCGGGCGAGTCGCCTTCGCTCATCATCCTGCACGCGCATCAAGCGACCCGACAGAAGGCGCAATGCTCGGGTTCGCTCCTCTACCAGTCGCTCTAGTTCAGCGGTGTTGTCGCGAAACGCGTTCTCAACAGTCTTGCTGGCATGTATGTCTGAACAGATGCCATACCACTTGATGATCGCTCCGGTCTGGTCCTTGATTGGTACAGCGCGTGCCCGAAACCATTTGTATTCTCCGGCAAGATTGCGAAGCCGGTATTCCGCTTCATGGTTGGTACCGGATGCGACTGACTCCATCCAGGTGCTTCGCGCGACCTCGGCGTCTTCCGGGTGGACGTATTGCAGCCATCCAAATTTGTTCGATGAACTTGCACTGCCGCCGGTATATTCAAAAAATCGGTCGCTCGTGTAGTCCCGAGATCCATCCGCGTCACAACTGAAGATTGCGTCGGGCGCTGTTGTGATGATGGCGTCCAGTTGTTGGTTTTTGCGGGTCAGTTCCGTGTTTAGCAACTCCAATGCGTCGGCTCGTCTGGCGAGTTCTTCTGTGCGAACCTGGACGCGATCTTCCAGCTGATTGTTCAGGCGTTCGAGTTGTCTGGTCTTCCGATAAAGCTCGACAAAGATGTGTACCTTCGCCTTCAAGACTTCGGGGACAACCGGGACCGACACATAATCAACAGCGCCACGGTTGTAGCCTTTAATACGATCGACGTCCGAAAGGTGAACTGCCGAGACAAAAATGATCGCTACATGCTGGAACCGCGGATGCTGATGAATAATCTCGGCAAGTTCGAACCCGTCGAGTTCAGGCATGCTGACATCCATCAACACTACGGCAATGTCAGTGCGCAGCAGTTCCTCCAACGCTTGCTTTCCCGAACTGGCCTTGATGAGGTTTTCATCGAGGCCTTGGAGGACCGTCTCATAGCTGAGCAGCTTAGCGGGCTGGTCATCCACCATCAGAATGTTGACGCGTTCTCTGTCTGTCACTTTCCTCTCCGAACAATCGTCGGCCGGTTTTGAAAGGCCGTCCACCCAGAACTAACGGTGCAACCACATACGCAAAGCAGACAATAGCTGCTCAGTATTGACAGGTTTTGCAAGATACTCCGTGGCGCCCGCCTCCAGGCATTTCTCGCGGTCTCCCTTCATTGCCTTCGCCGTTAAAGCGATGATCGGAAGGCGCCTAAATTTTGCATTTTGTCGGATGACCTGCATGGTCTCGTAGCCATCCATTTCAGGCATCATGATGTCCATTAGCACGATAGTCACGTCGTCCGCTGACTCGAGCGTTGCGATCGCTTCACGCCCAGTTCCCGCGGTGATGACCGTCATCCCATGGCGTTCCAGGACGCTGCTCAAGGCAAAAATGTTGCGAACATCGTCATCAACGACGAGCACTTTCTTCCCAACCAGGGCTTCATCGGACCGGTGAAGCTGATCCAGCATTTTCTGGCGTTGCGGAGGCAGGTCTGCCACAACCCGATGCAGGAATAACGACGTTTCGTCCAACAATCGCTCGGGCGACTCCACGCCCTTTACCACAACGCTACGAGCCAGCGAGTGCAGCCGCGCGTCCTCTTCCGGCGACAGCTCTTTGCCCGTAAACACAACCACCGGCAATTCCCCAAGGCTTGCGTGATCCCGCAACTGTTCCAGGATTTCGAACCCCGACATGTCTGGCAAACGAAGATCCAGCACTACACAATCAAAATGCTGCGCGTCCAGCATGGACAGCGCTGTTTCACCTCTGTCGGTAATCGATATCTCGATGTCATCATGATCAAGAAGCTCTTTGATGCTCATCTGTTCTGCCGCACTATCCTCAACGATCAGGAGTCGCTTCTTTCGTGTGGTCGCATACTCTCGCATGCGAGTTAAGGCACCCTGAATAGCATCTGGTGTTGCGGGCTTGACGACAAACGAGAAAGCTCCCCGAGCAAGACCGTGATGACGATCTTCATCGAGCGTTAGCATCTGAACTGGAATGTGCCGCGTGGCAGGGTCCTGCTTGAGATGATTCAAGACAGTCCAGCCAAGCATGTCGGGAAGAAATACGTCCAAGGAAACTGCGGTCGGATGATACTCGCGGGTGAGGGCTAAGGCTTCGCTTCCCTTCAGGGCGACCAGGACTTTGAATCCCAAATCCCTTGCCAAGTCGCAAAGGACACGAGCGTAGTGAGGATCGTCTTCGACGATTAGCAGGATCGAATCGTTCGCCTGCAGATTCTGTCGATCGTCCTCGATGCGCTCGACCGCGGACTCAGCCATGGATGCCGCAAATCGTTGGGCCGGCGCGATAGACAAAGAAGACTTCAACTCAGCAACGTGCCCCCCGCCACTCGTTGCACCAACGTAGGTTTGCGGAAGGTAGAGAGTGAAACTGCTTCCCTTCCCGACTGCGCTATAAAGCTGGATTTCGCCGCCTAGCAAGTTGCTGAGCTCGCGACTGATGGCTAGACCCAATCCCGTTCCGCCGTATTTACGGCTCGTACCTGCATCGGCTTGTTGAAACGCCTCGAAGATGATGCGTTGCTTTTCACTCGGAATGCCGATTCCCGTGTCCGATACCTCGAATGCAACGACGGATGCCGCATTGCTGAGGACTGGATGATCTTTATTCCATCCTCCCTTTGCCGAGAAGACCGACAGACGAATAGTGCCCTGTTCGGTGAACTTGAAAGCGTTTGACAAAAGGTTTTTCAGAACTTGTTGCAGGCGCTTGGAGTCCGTGACCAGACTCCTGCTGAGCTGTGGATCAGTATGGACCTCGAACGTCAGCCGCCGGTTCTCGGCCTCGTGCCGGAACGGACGAGCCACAGCCTCCAACACACCCGCAAAAGCAACCTCGTCGGCCTGAACGGATACGGTGCCAGATTCGATTTTTGAAAGGTCGAGAATGTCGCTGATGAGGTTCAGCAGATCGGTGCCTGCGCCATGGATCGTGCGCGCAAATTCGATCTGTTTAGATGTCAGATTGCCTTCGGGATTTTCGCTGAGCTGCTGGCCAAGAACGAGAATGCTGTTCAGCGGAGTACGAAGCTCGTGCGACATGTTCGCAAGGAACTCTGACTTGTACTTGGAGGTCAGCGCAAGCTCCTTGGCCTTTTCTTCCAAAGCGCCGCGCGCTTGCTCGATTTCCCGGTTCTTGCGCTCCACTTCGGCATTTTGCTCTGCGAGCTGTTGCGCCTTCTGTGCAAGCTGCTCGTTGGTTTGCTGTAATTCATTCTGACGGGTTTGCAATTCGGTCGCGAGCTGTTGCGATTGCTCCAACAACGATTCCGTCTGCATTGTCGCTTCGATGCTATTGAGCACGATTCCAATACTTCCGGTGAGTTGTTCCAGCAGAGCAAGCTGAAGCGTTGTAAAGGCACTCAGAGAAGCCAGTTCGATGACCGCTTTTACGCTGTCCTCGAAAAGGACGGGAAGAACGATTACGTTCCTGGGTACCGCCTCGAAAAGCCCCGTTCGTACGGATATCGTGTTGGGCGGCAAATCCGTAATAAGCATTTTTCGCTTTTCTGCTGCACACTGCCCGACCAGCCCGTCTCCAACCTTCACTTGCCGCAAATGCCCATCTGCTCCGTCGCTAGCAAACGCCGATAGCAGGACTAGGCTGCCAGAGTCTTCTGACTTCATCTGATAAATGAGGCCCTGCTGAGCGTTAACGAGTGGCGTCAGCTCAGACAGAAGCATTCGGCCCACTCGCGTCAGGTCGCGTTGGCCTTGAAGCATGCCAGTGAACCGTGCGAGGTTTGTTTTCAACCAGTCCTGTTCCGTGTTGTGTTCGGTTGTCAGGCGAAGGTTCGTGATCATTGTGTTGATGTTGTCTTTTAGTTCCGCAACTTCACCCCTCGCTTCGACTTGAATCGTACGAGTCAAATCACCTTGCGTAACGGCCGTCGCGACCTCGGCAATCGCGCGGACTTGGTTCGTCAGGTTGTCGGCCAGCAAGTTGACGTTTCCGGTTAAGTCCTTCCACGTTCCGGCTGCGCCCGGAACGTTAGCTTGGCCGCCCAAACGACCATCCACTCCGACCTCACGGGCAACCGTGGTGACCTGGTCGGCAAATGTTGCCAACGTATCGGTCATGTTGTTGATCGTTTCGGCGAGCGCTGCGACTTCACCTTTAGCATTGACCGTCAATTTTTGAGTGAGAACACCGTTGGCGACAGCGGTCACGACTTTCACGATGCCGCGCACCTGTTCGGTGAGGTTCGCAGCCATGACGTTTACGTTGTCAGTAAGATCTTTCCACGTTCCCGCTACACCGGGCACTTGTGCTTGTCCGCCAAGTTTTCCTTCTGTACCGACTTCACGGGCCACGCGTGTGACTTCTGCAGCAAAGGCATTGAGCTGATCGACCATCGTGTTGATGGTGTTTTTGAGCTCCAGAATTTCGCCTTTGACGTCGACGGTAATCTTTCGGGAGAGATCGCCACGAGCAACGGCTGTCGTGACTTCCGCGATGTTTCGAACTTGAGCGGTGAGATTTCCAGCCATAGCATTGACGGAATCGGTTAAATCTTTCCACGTTCCGGCAACGCCGGGGACGTTGGCCTGTCCACCGAGGCGGCCTTCGCTACCAACTTCGCGAGCGACGCGCGTCACTTCTGCCGCAAACGATCGCAACTGCTCAACCATGGTGTTGAGCGTTTCCTTCAGTTGAAGGATTTCGCCACGTACATCAACGGTGATTTTCTTTGATAAATCGCCGTTCGCGATCGCCGTTGCAACTTCAGCGATGTTTCGCACCTGGCCTGTAAGGTTGCTGGCCATGAAGTTCACGTTATCGGTCAAATCCTTCCAGGTTCCGGCGACTCCGGGAACTTCTGCTTGCCCTCCCAATTTGCCATCCGTACCCACTTCGCGAGCGACGCGCGTGACCTCTCCCGCGAACGCATTAAGTTGGTCGACCATCGTGTTGATGGTGTTCTTTAATTCGAGAATTTCTCCTTTGACATCGACCGTGATCTTGCGTGACAAATCGCCACGTGCGACGGCCGTGGTTACCTCGGCAATATTTCGCACTTGCCCTGTGAGGTTTCCAGCCATGGAATTCACAGAGTCCGTAAGATCTTTCCAGGTACCCGCAACGCCAGGAACACTGGCTTGACCTCCAAGACGCCCTTCGCTACCTACTTCCCTGGCAACGCGCGTCACTTCTCCAGCAAAAGCATTCAACTGATCCACCATCGTGTTGATGGTTTCTTTCAGAAGAAGAATTTCGCCGCTCACATTCACGGTGATCTTTTTGGAGAGATCCCCGTTTGCAATGGCCGTCGCAACTTCTGCAATGTTTCTGACTTGGCCTGTCAGGTTGCTGGCCATGGAGTTGACTGAATCGGTTAAATCTTTCCACGTACCGGCGACGCCCGGCACCTGTGCCTGGCCGCCCAGTTTGCCGTCAGTTCCCACCTCGCGAGCAACACGAGTCACTTCGGAGGCGAAGGACCGTAACTGGTCCACCATCGTGTTGATGGTGTCTTTGAGTTCGAGAATTTCGCCTTTGACGTCGACAGCAATTTTTCGCGAAAGGTCGCCGCGAGCAACAGCAGTTGCAACCTCAGCGATGTTTCGAACCTGGCTCGTGAGGTTGCTAGCCATGAAGTTAACGTTGTCCGTTAGATCTTTCCAGGTACCGGCCACACCTGGCACTTGAGCCTGCCCACCAAGCTTTCCGTCTGTACCTACCTCGCGAGCAACGCGAGTGACTTCCCCGGCCAACGCACTTAATTGGTCGACCATCGTGTTGATGGTGTTTTTGAGCTCAAGAATTTCTCCCTTCACGTCGACCGTGATTTTCCGTGATAAATCTCCGCGTGCCACAGCCGTCGTAACTTCGGCAATGTTTCGAACTTGCGCGGTCAGGTTTCCGGCCATCGAATTGACCGAATCTGTTAGGTCTTTCCATGTTCCTGCGACGCCGGGCACGTTCGCTTGACCTCCGAGGCGCCCTTCACTACCCACTTCGCGAGCCACGCGCGTTACTTCTCCCGCGAAGCGGTTGAGCTGGTCGACCATCGTGTTGAGCGTTTCCTTCAGTTGCAGAATCTCGCCACGGACGTCGACGGTGATCTTTCGGGATAGGTCGCCATTCGCAATTGCAGTGGCTACTTCAGCGATGTTCCGTACCTGCGCTGTCAAGTTGCCGGCCATGAAGTTCACATTGTCGGTGAGATCTTTCCACGTGCCCGCGACTCCCGTTACCTGAGCTTGCCCTCCCAGTTTTCCTTCCGTGCCGACTTCTCGTGCGACGCGCGTCACTTCTCCTGCAAATGCGTTGAGTTGGTCCACCATCGTGTTGATGGTGTCTTTCAATTCGAGAATTTCTCCTTTTACGTCGACGGTAATTTTGCGGGACAGATCCCCTCGGGCAACAGCGGTTGTAACTTCTGCAATGTTTCGAACCTGCGCGGTGAGATTACCTGCCATCGCATTGACGGAGTCGGTGAGATCTTTCCATGTTCCTGCCACGCCTGAAACGACTGCTTGACCGCCGAGTTTCCCGTCCGTCCCTACCTCGCGCGCGACTCGCGTTACTTCCGACGCGAAGGAGCGCAATTGCTCCACCATGCTGTTAATGGCTTCTTTCAACTGAAGGATTTCGCCACGCACATCGACGGTGATCTTGCGAGAAAGATCACCGTTCGCTACAGCTGTCGCGACTTCAGCAATGTTTCTAACTTGACCCGTAAGATTGCTGGCCATCAAGTTCACGGAGTCGGTCAAATCTTTCCACGTACCCGCAGCACCTGGAACCTGGGCCTGTCCACCAAGCTTTCCGTCTGTGCCTACTTCGCGGGCCACGCGGATAACCTCGGCGGTGAAGACTCCCAACTGCTGAATCATCGTATTAACGATGGTTGCGGAGTGTAGAAACTCGCCTTCCAAGGGACGGCCATCGACGTCGAACCGAACGGTTTGCGTTAAGTTGCCCTGCGCGACGGCGGCGATCGCACGAGTAACCTCTCTTGTCGGCTGAATCAAATCGTCCACCAAGGTGTTCACGGAGACTTCCATCTGGCCCCACGCCCCGCGCGTTTCCTGCAACCGAGTGCGCTCCCGCGTGCGACCCTGTTTGCCTACTACTTGCCCAATACGGTTCAACTCTTCGGCCATTTGCTGATTGTTGGCAACAATTTCATTGAACGTGTCGGCGATTTTTCCCGTGATACCTGTCCAAGAACCGGGTAACCGAACCGAAAAGTCCCCATCACGCATAGTTTGAAGACTAGCCAGAATGAGGCTTAAGTCGTCACCATTTGATTGAAGAGACAGTTCGGGCAGATCGGCAGCGCGGGACTTGCGCTTTCTCTTGGAAGCGGGCTGAGTTGGAGCGGCAGTATCTTGCATCGCATCCTCTAAATATGTTGTTTTGCAGCCAGGTGCCTACACAGGGGAGGGCCAGCGCAGGGCAGTTGAGGCAATTTGACCACGTGAAGGCCGCTGGTGGCTCTACAGTGTTTACCGTAGATCAACGCTGATGACGCACACCAAAGCTAGAACACGCGACGCAACATATCGCGGCGCGAGGTAACACCTCGTCACGACGCTGGCCACATTCAGTCTGTGACAGCGCGAGGAAGATGCACGCCCACGCGAACGATGTTGTTGCGAATCGCGTAAAGAACCAGTTCGCTCACGGAATGAACCTTCAGTTTTCTCATTAGATTTGCGCGATGCTTATCAGCGGTTTTTGCGCTCAGCCCCAAGGTCTCAGCTATTTGCTTCGTTGTCTTGCCCTCTGCCACCAGCTGAATCACCTCGCGTTCACGAGAGGTGAGCGCACGTTCCTTACCTTCAAAGCCCGCCGGTCTCCGCAAGAAAAGTTCCAAGACCATCTCAGAAACTTTGTTGGTGAAGAACGGACGATCGTGCTGAAGCGCGTCCAACGCGGTGATCAGATCACGGCCAGCGTCAGATTTCAGGAGATATCCAAACGCCCCAGCCTCCAAGACGTCGTGCACAACCTGCTCGGAGTCGTACATGCTCAGGACCAGAACTTTGATCCAAGGAAAATCCCGCGTGATCTGTTTCGTAGCCGCCAACCCATTTAGCAGCGGCATGGCGATGTCAATGACGATGATGTCTGGTTTTAGATCTCGCGCCCTGGCGATCGCTTCGCGGCCATCCGCAGCTTCGCCGCAGACTTCCACTCCCTGGTGTCCTGCGATAATCGCGCAAATCCCTTGACGCACGATGTCATGGTCGTCCGCTATCAAGATTCGCGTGGGGACATTTTTTTCGGCAGACATCCACAGCTCCGGGGAAGAGTGTGATGCGTTGCTGTGGACAAGCGTTTACTGGGTGGCTAACGACACGCTACGGAAAAGAAGCGGTCGGCAGCGCTTAACTGACAAACAATCATCAAAGAACAATGACTTAACCGCAGCGTCGATCATTCTGCCAGCATCGCTCCACTCGCTCAATACGGCGTCCACCTTAGCCCCGCGTGCTGCACACACACGTCGACCAGAAAGTGACTGACTATTGTGGGGTCAGCGTAGGAGTTACCTGAATCATGCCGTTTCGAACGGCATAGAGAACTAAGGCGCTCACCGAGTGCAAGCCTAACTTTCTCATCACGTTGGTGCGATGAGTGTCAGCCGTTTTCACGCCAACCCCGAGCAGGTACGCGACCTCCTTGGTGCTCTTTCCCTCCGCAAGAAGCTGAACCACTTCTCGCTCGCGCGCAGTGAGCGTCGGTATTGACGTTTCCGTTGTTCGGGCGCGACCGCCATCTCTGAAGCCCGACAACATGACGTCAGACACTCTCGATGTAAAAAACGTGCGATCGGCATGCAGGGCCTCCACCGCGTTGATCAGTTCGAGGGCGGCGTCCGATTTCAGTAGAAAACCTCGTGCCCCTGCTTCGAGCACTGCACGAACGAGATTGTCAGAGTCACTGATCGTCAGTATTAGCACTTTAATATTCTTGTCGGCCAGAACGATCTGCCGCGTAGCGTCCAAGCCATTAAGTTCTGGCATGCCGATGTCGAGAATCGCGATATCTGGTTTCAATTCACGCGCCTTCTCGACGGCCTGACGACCGGTCTCAGCTTCAGCACACACATCCCAGCCGACACGCGAACGTAAGATCGCCACTAGCCCTCTGCGGACAATGTCGTGGTCGTCCGCAAGCAAGATGCGAAGACTTTTCATATTTTTAGTCGCCTCATGACCGAAACGGGATGCTAGGCCGGAATGCTCACTCAAGTCTATACAGTTAACACCGTATGTCGTTGACTGCTGGAGCTTCGGTAGGTTGGCCACTGAATCGTAATTGGCGGCTTCGAATCCGCAAGCAACAACCTAAGTCTGCATCCACGCTGTACCGCTGTGGCAGAGCCTAAGGAGAATGATGCATGTCGACCGACGCGCCTCTTCCGCTCTATTCGTGGGAGCAGGCATTTTGCGATGCGATTTTAGAGACAAACAATTCGACGCTTGCGGGTCGACTTGAAAACGCCAGGCTTGCCTTGGTGGACAGGCAAGCGGCGATAAACGGCCACGCTGTGCACCGCGACGAACTGCTCGCAATCCAGCGGGCGCTTCACGGCTTGCAGGTGTTAGAAAGTGAACGGCTAACTGCCCCTTCTTCCAATGTTTCGGGATCCGTCGACCCTGACCCGTTCTCAGAATTGTGCCGGCAAGCGGCCGCTGAGAAAGATCCAGAGAGGCTGACCGCTGTAATCGCCCAGATCAACACTTTTTTGCGCAACAAAGATGCCGCCAAGGCCGAAGAAGGCTCGTGATCCTGGGCCCTGCGCATGGCCTCAGGACAATTCGAACGATACTTTAGGGTACTACCCTGATTGTTTGCAAAGCATTAGAAGCCGACCCTGTTTCTAACACTCATAAGGGGCTTGCAATGGCGCACACAACACGCGTAATGGTCGTCGACGACTATGCTGCGATACGCAAAATCGTGCGCTCCTTGTTCGAGAGCCAAGGTTATGAAGTTGTGGACGCTGAAAATGGCGCCGAGGCGGTTCGAATGGCGCCAGGCATTAGTCCTGACTTGATTGTCCTGGACCTGTCGATGCCGATCATGAATGGACTGGAGGCGGCGAAAAAGCTCACTTCGCTGTTGCCGGCAGTCCCTTTGATCATGTTCACGAACCACTCAGGACGAGTGATTGAACAGGAAGCACAGGCAGCAGGATTTTCAGCCATCGTTTCCAAAACCGATTCTGCCGAACTTCTTATCGCCCAAGCCACCCAACTATTAGGAAAGCGCAAATGCGCTTAGTTAAGCACTGAGTTGGGAAGCTCACTCTACTTAGGTGTTGTTGACGCTGAACTTCTATTTAACCCCTGTGCTCAGTTTGATGCCTGTGGATCTTTGGGTTCGGGCATTGGTTTGGCCAACAATTCCAAGCTTCCCGCATCGACGGTTCGCCCATCCCGAGAAATAACTTGAAAATTCAACGTCGAGTTCACGATCTCTACGAGCATGAAGGCGCGGTCAGTATCAAACGCCACGACCGTATCAGACGATGAACGCACGTTGTGATAGCGCAACTGACCTGAATTGCCGAGAACGAAGTAGTAGGTGTCGTCCTTGGGAAGAATTCTTTCGTACACGTGTTCGTGTCCCGATAGTACCAACCCGACGCCTTCTTTCTTAAAAACCGGCGTCAACTGAGTACGGAGATCAAGATCCGAGCCGTGGAATTTTCCATCCGAGTACAGCGGATGATGAAAAAAACAAATCTTCCATGGCGTGTTAGCTGCCTCAAGTTGTTTGGTTAGCCAGGACAGCTGTGTGGAATCCATATAGGTGCTGTCCAACGCAAAAATTGTGGCATTGCCCAACTTGAAGCTGTAGTAACGCTGACCATTCATGTTAAACGGCTTGTAGAACCGTTCGTTCGCGCTATCGTGATTTCCCAGCGAAGCATAGAATTTCACGCCTGCATCGAGTAGCGCCTTATAAGGTTCTTCAAACTTTCGCTGATAGTCTCGAGGCGAGTCTCCGCCGTACAAATTGTCTCCGAGCATTAGCACAGTATCGAATTTCACTTTCTGCCGGTAGAGTTCCATCTGGCGCGCCACTTCAAACTGCGCTGCCTCGCCAGTCCCGCTGTCTCCGATAACGGCGAAGCGCACGGACTTATCTTGTAGCGGTAGTCGGACCTCCGGACCCTGGCTCGCAGTTTGTGCCTGCGGAACTGCACTGCTGCCACCGCGGAAACCACTTAAGCGGACTGGCTGACCTACTGAAAGGGCGACCAAGATCGCCAAAACAACACCTTGAAGATATCGACCTGCCCGCATTTTCAATTCCTTCATTACTTTTAAATTGACTAAGCCCTTCTTGCGCTCAAAGTGGCCTTAACTCGATGGCACGACGTTAGGAGCAATGTCGACAACGAGATTGGTGCCGACGTCCAACAGTATGAGATCGCGTCCGACAATGCGATATTCGACCTCTTTCGGTAATTGCGGTAGATTCATGAGCACCGAGGGTGGCATGGACTGCACCGGAACTGTCGACGGATAGTCCTCATTAATCTTCAAGGCAAATTTGCTCACAGGCTCAGCGTGGCGCAAGCTCGCGCGTACCTTCGCACCATCGGAGCTGTTGAATGAAGACGCCACAAGCTTGCGAAACAAGACGACCGCTTCGGGCGTAAACATTTCGCCTTGTTTTGCCCCCTGTCGGGCCGCCTTCAGTTCTTGCGTTAACAATTTGTCTCGACTATCGAGGGTGTCGGCAGAATTAGTAGGTTTTTGCGGATTCACTTTACTTTGCGCACTCTTTCGGAGGGCAACGTAAGCCGACACGCGATCGGTGAAGTTTTTGCCGACTAGGCTGTCTGCGTTAACTTTGGGCGTGCTTTGCGCGTACGAGATCGAACTAACCACTGCCAGGCCGCAGCAAATCAACCGAAACCATCTCATGTATGGTTGGATGCCTGACCACCCGAGAATGGTAGTCACGAATTTCGCTTCGCGCCTGGTGGCGCTTTACTTTGTTTTGTTTGAGCTCTTTCCGTTTACCGCATTTTCAACCACATTCTTCACGGCCGTCTTTACAGCTTCCTCCACCACGTCCTCTACCGTTTCTTGGACCTTCTTATGATCGAGGTCGACTTGGCCCGCATGCCCCACCATCTCTCGAACTACCTTCTCGACAACCGGCGCCACCGGATCAAGGCCACGCACTACAGCACGTGCAACCTTCTTGGCAGCCTTGCGGGGCTTGACGTTTTCCAGCTTCGACTTGCTTCCGGTCCAATCTGACTCGAAGCATTTGATCAAGCTGTTCGCAATCTTCATGTCGCGGAAGATAATGCCGATCTCACGTCGCTCATCCAGTTCAAGCTTTCGCAAGCTTTGACTTCCAAGGAACACCTGCTTGCGGTCACGTATTATCACGCGTGCATGGAGCCGCAATCGCTGAAGTTTACGGACATCCGCCTGTCGCAACGCCCGTGCTGCACCGCCTATAATCCGAATGCTAACGCCGGATTTAGCACGTTCCTCCAGCGTTTTGATCATAGAAGGATCGCTAACCTGAAGATCGTAGATGAACAATTCTTTCTTCGCCCCCTTCAGAAAGGCTCCCAATTGCTTCCTCGCGTTCACGGGGCTAACCAGAAACTTTGCGCAACTTCCTGCATATGTTCGGCGTTTTGTGTCACATTCGAAGAGCTTGATCGCCTCTTGCACCAAAGTACGATTTTTCGTGATTATTCCAAAGCTACGACTGCGATCAATATCCAAATAGGTGAAATTGAACGCAAGTAAGTAAAGCTCCTTCCGATCCACGATCATCATTTTTCCGTGATAACGGACTAGGTCATCATCCGTGCGAGCTACTGTGATCCCCTTGGCCAACAGACGCGTTTCAAGCTCTCTCAGTTTCTTGTCCCCGCCTCGGTTGGTAAACGCGATCAGGGCGTGAACGGCTACGCCTCGCTTGACCGCGTCCCCAAGTGCTTTTTCCAATTCAGTCCGGTCAAATCGGAAAATTACGATCTCGATTGATTTCTTGGCTTTCGCAATCCCGGTGACCAATGGAGCGATTCCCTCTCCTGGCTGGATAAGTAATTTCACTGTCGCATTTCCCCGGCTAAATGACTCATAGTTTTGCCACGCTCCTGTACGGGTTTCACCCTAGATACTTCGCTTCTACCCTTACTTACCATAATGGTGACGCTTCACGTGTTTCGTCGCTAGAAGCGAATTAAGTCTATACGAGTGCCGACCCAAATGATGACTGACCTGAATTTGCGGCGGTTCCGACACTCCCGATCGCGCAGCCGTGCGGCGTCGGGTTATCTGTTAATCGTTCTCTCACTTGCAATTCTCTCGCCGCAGTCCGTTTTTGCCTCCGACCCGTCGGACGGCACCGTTCCATCGGCAGGCAGCTCCGCGATTTTATGGAACAAGGTGGATGTATCCTCTCGGAACCTCTTTTATGGTCCAGGAGGAAAAGATCACGAACCGCACGGCAAGATGACGTTCTCTGAGGAAGACAAGAGCGGCTCGAACCCAAAATTTGACGTCGTCGATCAAGACGGCACGAAGTGGAAAGTGAAGATGGCCGTTGAGGCACGTCCGGAAACTGCTGCCTCGCGACTCCTCTGGGCAATCGGATTCTTCTCCAACGAGGACTATTTCGTTCATGAACTGAAGGTCGACGGCGTGCCAGCGCAATTGCTGAGAGGTAGAGAAAAGATTGATCGTGATGGCACGATGCGCGATGTGCGCTTGAAGCGATATCTCGATAATGAGAAGAAAATCGGCTCTTGGCATTGGAAGAAAAATCCGTTCGCCGGTAGCCGCGAATTCGACGGTTTGCGCGTAATGATGGCGCTTCTCAACAACTGGGACTTGAAAGACGTCAACAACGGGATTATGGAGACTAAGTCTCAAACTTCTCCACACCAGATTTATTTGGTGAGCGACCTGGGAGCTACTTTTGGCACCCCCGGCCGCAGCCTGACGCAGAAGAAATCTAAGGGCAATCTTGAACAGTACCGGCGCTCGAAGTTCATCAGCAAAGTCACCGATGAACAAGTCGATTTCAACGTCCCTGGCCGGCCTTCATTCATATTCGTGTTCGGCCTTCCCACATACATCAGCCGCGTCAAGATGGGTTGGATTGGAAAAAATATCCCCCGATCTCACGCGAAGTGGGTGGGGGAGGAACTTTCCAAGCTTTCGCATGAGCAAATTCGCGACGCTTTTCGCAGTGCCGGCTACACGCCCGAGGAAGTGGAAGGGTTTGCTCAGGTTGTCGAGACTCGGATTGGAGAACTGAAGAAACTCTAAGCAAACTTCATCGTTTCGGTTTTGTGGCGGGCGCCGCCGTATCTTCCTCTGCCTCGCCAAATTGCAGATCGTAAAACTCAGCGTATACGCCACCCTCAGTCAGAAGCTCGTCGTGGGTTCCACTCTCCACAATCTTTCCGTCTTTGACGACAAGGATGACGTCAGCCTTGCGAATCGTTGACAGGCGATGCGCAATCACCACGGTCGTCTTACCCTCCATCAGCCTGTCGAGTGCCTCAAACACCAATTTCTCAGAAGCCGAGTCGAGCCCAGAGGTAGGTTCATCGAGAATCAGCAACGGTGTATTGCGAATGACTGCTCGCGCGATAGCAATCCGCTGTCTCTGACCACCCGAAAGAGTTACGCCGCGCTCACCGACGACGGTGTCATAGCCCTGTGGCATTTTCTCGATAAACTCGTCAGCGTTAGCCAATTCCGCCGCATGCAGAATCTCGGATCGCTTTGCCCCAGGCTTGCCGTACGCAATGTTCTGCCACACTGGACCGTGGAACAAGAGGGTTTCCTGCAGCACGAAGCTTACCTGCTGCCGCAGAGATCGCTGCGTGTACTTCTTGATGTCAATCCCATCGACCTTAATAACGCCCGAAATCGGATCGTAAAATCGGGGGATAAGACTGACGATCGTAGACTTCCCTGCCCCTGTAGGCCCCACAATCGCGGCAACCTGACCGGGTTCGATTTTGAAACTGATATCGTCCAAAATCGGCGAATCAGCCTCGTAGTGAAAACTCACATGCTCAAATTCAACTTCACCCTTTAGCGGCTTCGCCCTTTTCGCACCAGGCAAATCCTTGATCGAGCGGTCCGTTTCCATTATTTCCTGAATACGTTCGTAGCCCACGAGAGCCTTCGCGTAGGCGTCTGTCATTTTCGACAGCTCTTGCATCGGCTTGTACATTTTCGCCAAATAGAGAATGAAGACCACCATGGCGCCGGCAGACAGTGCTTGCTGAAGCACGAGTTTCGCGCCAAACCAAAGCACCAACGCAGTGCCAACGGCGACAATGAGCGACACAATCGGGGCCAACTTCGCTTTCAAGGCACGCGCTTTTAACGCGATCTCAACGCCTTCGAGGCTCTCCTCTTCCAATCGACGAAGTTCGTATTCTTCTCGGTCGAACGCTTTCACAACTCGAATCGAGGTCAACACCTCCTCGATCACAGAGACGATTTCTCCTTCCTTGTTCCGAACATCTCGGGACGCCTTTTTGATTCGACGCGTGTAGGTGTACACAACCAAAAAGAGGGGCGGTGCGACCGAGAGTGCTATCAGCGTGAATCGCCAGTTGAGGTACAACATCACCCCGACCATGCCCACCAGGGTGATCGCATTGATCAGCGTCCCCAACAGACTCGACGTTATAAAACTCTGAATGGAGTCGATGTCACTCGTGACACGGCTGATCAGATCACCCGTGCGTTTCTCGTCATGGAACGCGAGCGACAGTCTTTGAATGTGGGAATAGAGCGTACTTCGCAAGTCGTGCGTCACCCACTGCGCAACGCTTGTAGTCAAATACTTCTCAATGTAGGAGCAAATTGCGTTCAACGCTGCGATGGCGAGAACCCCAACGCAGGCAAACTTCAGCACCGCCATCTTGTCGGTACCGGCGAAGTTTGTCAGAACGTGACTAAGCCAGCCCTTCACGGGCTTGCCTTGAAAAAGGCTATCGAGCACAACCTTCAACGGCCAAGGCTCCAACAGGTTGGCCACGCCTTCGCCTGTAACGGCAATCAGGCCGATTGTAAGGGCCTTCCAATGCGGACGGAGCAACTCCCGCATTGAAAATTTGGACGGCTTACCGCGCGGAGTTTTCTTTTCGGGTAAATGCTTTCTCACCGGAGGATTATCTCCGTCGCGATCAGGCACTCGACCTCCATTCAACGTCTTAAACCAAAGCTGTCCAACCTGGCGGAGCTAGACTGGGAAGATGACACACTATGCCGCACGTAATTCTTGTTCGACCATTTGCACCACCATCAGGGGAATCCCCACTAGTTGCGGATTTCCTGAACTCGTTTTAACCGCGTCCACGACCACGAGGTGGTCTTGAACGAAGCGAGGATCCGAGGTTAGGTCAAACTCTTCTCCGTACATACGAATACGACGCTTTCGGCTATACCCAAGGTGTTTCAACTTGTCGCAAACCCGAGCTTGATTGGTCGTCACGGCTTCCTCCGTCCGTAATCACCCCAGACGACTCGTGTACTCTCCCCGCCACAAAAATTCTTGCACCCTACACTCAACCTCGGAATAGGGAGAATCCTGTACTGGATTGCCAAAACTCCTGTGGCAACGAGGCCGATGCCGCCACTGGTCCGCCCAATGAAATACAGCACTTGCCCGATGGGTCTCAGCGAGATGAGCGAACACAATAAGGACCCCGTGAGTTAAATGGGGACAAGGGAGCCTGTCATGTCCAGTCCCGCAAGCGTCAAAAACCATCCCCTTCACCCCATGCTCGTTGCACTGCCCATCGGGCTGTGGACATTCGCATTCGTATGCGATGTCGCCACTGTCATGGGACGAGGTGACCCTTGGAGTACCGTCGGTACCTATGCGATCGCCGGCGGAATCATTGGCGCTCTCCTCGCTGCGGTTCCTGGCTTCATCGATTATTTATCCATCGACGAGAAAGAGATGAAGAAGATCGCCACCACTCATCTCCTGCTGGCTCTCGGCGCTGTAGCTGTTTTTGCACTCAACTTTTGGATGAGACAACGACTCCCGCAAACCAGTCTCGTGCCGCTGTCGTTATCTGCGGTGGGGCTGTTAATACTTGGCGGCGTCGGCTGGCTAGGCGGCGAAATGGTCTACGTCAAGGGTATGGCAGTCCAAGCCGTTGAGGAGTTGGCCAAGGAATCAGCTCGCAAAGAAAAGCAACCTGCGCGGATGAAACGTGCGGGGTAGGTAGGGTTGCTGCTTTGCTTGACGGCTTCGGGAGACAACTACAAGGTTACGCTCGTCAACAAATCGCATTAACTTAACAGCGAACGCACGGCCGAAACCAGTTGTCCCGGCGTTGCCTTGTTTACCACCGCTTGAACGCCGGCCGAAGCGGCCATCCCCCGGACTTGGTCATCGTCAAAGCTGGTGAACATTACAATCGGGCTCGATGGAAGCAAATTCTTCAGCTGCGGAGCTGCGTCCAACCCGTTCATAACGGGCATTGATAAATCGAGGACAATCAGGTCGGGTCTCCATTCACGGGCCCTCGTTACTGCTTGTCTACCGTCTGAGGCCTCATCGCAACTTGCCTCGACCTCAACTTCGAGCAGTGTTCTCAGCGACTTGCGTACTGCGGCGCTGTCATCCACGATCAAAATGCGTTTGGACACAACTTCTTATATGCCCAACGCAATCGATTTTCTATACGGTCAAATGTGTATTTTTTCTTTGCCAGACAGGAAAACTAAAGTGCTCACCGCGAATCGCAACTCCCGAAACACCGGATAATGACCCGCTCCGTAGTCGTCAGGTAGAAACTGTGACACACTGCGGTATGCCGAAGGCGCCAAAAAAGCCGGCCCAGAAAAAGTCTCAAGCTCCTTCGCGCCCTAGACCTGCGTTCCGCATCCGGATCATTCCGATCCATGAAGTGCCAGTTCCCAAACCTCAGAGACCCAAGTCCTCGGATAGCGCTTCTAAGGGTCGGTTTGGTTGAGGACTCATTCCCAACCGCTCCGTCTTTAAAAGCTCCAATCCTCTAATTGCGGCGTCGAGTGCTTTCTGCTCTTCAGACCCGCTGTCGCCGTCCACAGCGAGCTCTTCAATTCTGCTATCGATTCTCGTCTGCGCTTCGCGAACTAACTCTCGCAGCTTAGTTTGATCGGTTTCGAGAACCGCAGCAAGATATGGGTCTTCCCAAGTGTATTTTGCGCGTTCCATCGCCTTTGTTCCCCCCGGAACCAACCGCTTAGGCTGTTTTCCACACGTAAAAGTTCTTTTCGTCCGCTAATGTTTCGATTCCAATACTCTCCGACGTTGCGGCACGGTGAACGGCCGACCGCAAATTTGCCAGTCCAATTCCACCAATGTCGTCCAAAGGAATTTCGAGTGCTGATCCGGCAGGCGCTACTTTCAGCTCTTGCAAGATTCCCTGTACCAATTCGAAGTGTTTACCCCGACGCCCCTTGTCGAGATTTGCGCTTTCGACCAGCCGGTATTTCGAAGGCGGCTGCGCAGCATTCTCCTTCTTTTCTCTCCTCACTCGGTTCCTCCAATCCTCATTGATCTGTGGCTGCTGTGATATTGTCTATACGACAACTATACGACTGCGTCAATATACGATAACGTTTTTTATCGTGTCAATAGCTTTTTTTTTAGCTTTTCGACAGCCTCGGAACCGCGAATCGAGTGCTCCACGGCACGCTTAGCCATACCTACGGCAAGGGAACTGTATATTTCCTCCTTATTTTTGTGGTCTATGTACTCTTATGGAGTAACGGAACGGATGGGGACATGTACACCCAAGACGACTGGAATACGAAATATGGGGCCGCGATGGTTGAACTCGACCCTGCCAAGCTGCAAACCTGCATTCACTCCGCCCGCTTAGCCATAGAACAAAGAGTGAATGAACTGAGAAGCGGCGGTGTTATCCATGGGCAATCTTCCGAATTACAAGCCCTATCGGATGCCCTACGGAGCCTTCGAACGCTCGAACGCCTTGAGGGCGTTGGCACTATGTACACCGACGTCAGTCCAACGTTGGGACAAGCGTCATGAAGCGTCTATGCCGTGTGCGATGCCCAATGCCATTACGACAACGTTCGCTTACGTGGCGAGAAGCGTTTCCTCATGCCACTATTGTTACTGACGCAAAGAAATTGGCCCAGCTCAACGCTGAGGTTGCCAAACGTAAACAGAGCGAACGCTCCGAATACAAATAGTCAGTTCCCCAACTTCCGGCATGGGCTGCGGGGAGTTCGTATGGCAGACTTGACTGTCCAATTCAACGCTTTCTTGCGCTTGGTTGCTACGTTGTCGGTGGCGGGATGGTGTCCTCGCGTTCGGCTTCAATCTTGAGTGACACCTTTGCGCCTTCGCGCAACTTCATCTCATTTCCCAGGTCGTCCTCGACCTTGTTTTCGATGCGCAGCAAGGTAGGCTCTCCAGATCCCGCGATTTGAATCTGAACCATCTCTGGTTCATCTTGAGCAGCCGGGCTAATAATTTTTTCCACTGTCCCGCTAAGAACCGAGTTCGGTTTATCGCCAATCATTGAGCGTCTCCAACGCCATATCATCTGCTTGAACTCTGCGTGTAAATCCGGTCTATACCGTAGCCAAGGCATTTTGTGGAACGCATGGCTGCCACCGATCTGTGAATGCTCGAACAACGCCCGGGTCCTCCCAACTTCCCAACCGACGTAAAGATCATGGAAATGATTCCGCGTCGCACCACTTTCTGCGGAAAATTCACCCCTCATCTAAGGAAGGGGGTCGTGACATACTGCGAGCGTTTATTTCAAAGGGAGGTCAGTTGAAAGACAAAGAGAAATGGATGGAATTATGCGAGCGGGCTGCAGAAGAGCAAGATCCGGAAAAGCTGATGGCCTTGGTCAAAGAAATAGATCGTCTCTTGCAGGAGAAGGAAGATCGCCTGGCAGCTTTCCGGAAACAGGACCGAGAAAATGAACCGCCCCTTTAAGTCGAGGACATTAAGAATGTAGCCAACAAGAGTTTGCCAGCCCACTCACCGCCGCGTTCTTGGTACCGCTGTCGCCCCTCAAACAAATCCCATGGTCCCCGATGGTCTTCACGCAACAACTCCGCTCCGAAGAAACTTCATCACTCGCATGGGTCTCGTCGGAAAGGAAAGAGCAATTAGACCCACGAGCTGCAACTCGTCCACTCCCGCCAAAATCAACAAAGCCGGGATCGGCGAACAATTGGGACCACGATCCCATGGAATCGTAGAGGATTTTTGTTCGTAGTGACGTTGTACCTAAAAAAGACAATTGTGAAGTAATTCATTCTGCAGCGGATTGAGTGCAGCTAATTTTTTGTTTTTATTGTCGAACGAACTTCATCTAGCCATCATCCCTATAAGAGGTAGAGATATCGGCCAAGCTAACAGGAGGTGAGCGATGTGTCCGTTCTGTATGACAACAATAGGACTGGTCGTCGCCGGGGCGGTTTCTACCGGCGGTCTCGCAGCATTGGCTGTGAAGGTTTCTCGCAAGAAGACTGGAGCGGAAGAAGCCGTTCCGAATCAGAACAGTAGTAATGAGAATAAATAAATAAATGAAAGGCCGCCAACACTATTGAGAACTTGGAAACGCGAAATCCTGCGACCCACATCCGTCAAACAACCCCGAGTCTGAAGACAAGGAGCGAGAAGATGCCGAACAAAAAAGAGAGATCCAATGATCACGGGAAAGAACATCTGACGATCAAGACGCCTCCGACCGTGTCCCAGCAAGAGTGGGAAGCTGCTAGGCAGCAACTCCTCGTGAAGGAAAAGGCTTTTACCCGCTCCCGTGACGCTCTCTCCGCCGAACGCCGGCGGATGCCCTGGGTGGCCGTGGACAAAAAATACGAGTTCGAAGGGCCCAAGGGGGCGGTCCGACTGCTCGACTTGTTCGAAGATCGCAGGCAGTTGATTGTGTATCGCGCGTTTTTCGAACCTGGGGTATTCGGCTGGCCAGAGCACGCATGCCGTGGTTGCTCGTTAGTCGCCGATCAGGTCTCCCACCTCGCACATTTGAACGCTCGCGACACGACTCTCGCCTTCGCGTCCCGCGCGCCGCAGGCAGACATCGCGCGCCTGAAGTCGCGGATGGAATGGGAGATCCCCTGGTACACCATTACCGACAGCTTCGACAAAGACTTTGGCGTCGACGAATGGCACGGCCACAACGTATTCATCCGCGATGGCGAGCGCATATTCCGCACATACTTCATTAATTCGCGCGGCGACGAAGCGATGGGTACCGTCTGGAGCTACCTCGACATCACGCCTCTTGGTCGTCAGGAAACTTGGGAGGACTCGCCAGAAGGTTATCCGCAGACCGCTCCCTACAAGTGGTGGAACTGGCACGACAACTACGACGCCGAGGCCTCGCCTGACCCGAAGTGGGTCAAGATATCCGACGCAGGAGAAGCTGCATTTAGAAAGGACAGCCAAAAGGCGAAAGCGAGCTAAAGAAGGACCGCCTCTTCACCGACTCCGATGGCGGTTATGAAACTCGACCGTCGCCCACAGGTCCAAAGCGACCTGTGGGCCGGCCCTGGTTGCCGCAACAAGCGATCATGAGTTTGACGCGCTGGCGTTTAGCAAGGAGCGGGGGCGACCCGACCTCGAAGCCTGATCGCAACTCCGCGATGGTTGCTCAAGCCTTTACTTTGGTATGGGCTTGAGGACGATATTGAGGACCACGAAACCAAAGGTCGATCGGTTTTTGCACACCCTTCGAAGAGAATGGCATCTGTATTTTTCTGCCTTCCCCGGCAGAAGCGTAAGCCGCGTACAAGATCTTCATCACCACTAGCCCGTCTTCTCCAGTTGCTTGGGGTTCTTCCTTGCCCCGCACACAACGCGCGAAATGTCTCATCTCCTGAGGAAAACCATAATTCCACAATTCTTCGAAAACTGGATAGCTCCATCCTTTTGTACTGGGCGCCTTCTCCACAGCATAGCCATACCCATTCTCGCTATAGGTCGGCAGGGCGTTGCCCATGTGAAGATTGGCGTAAGTCACGCCGTCTGATCCGTACACCTCGATCCGGTCGTCCATCCCTCCGCGCCGCCCCCAACTGTTTTCGACAATGCCAACTGCGTTGTTTTCGAATTCCAGGATGCAGTAGGCTTCATCATCGCCTCGAGTCTTGTCCCCGTGCACATAGGTGCCCACTTGGCAGTAGACTGACTGAATTGCGGGACGCCCGAGAAACCAGTAGCAGAACGCAATCCCGTGACAGCCCAGATCCATTAATGCGCCACCGCCGCAGCGATCCACATCCCAAAACCATTCGGCGTGCGGTCCAAAATGCTTTTCGCTCTGTTTCACCAGATGAATCTTCCCAAATGCACCGTCGTCCGCCATTTCTTTCGCCTTTAAGTATTTGGGCGTGAAGAAAAGCTCTTCCGCATAAAAAAGCAGAACTCCGGTCTGTCGCGTGACATGAATCATTTGTTCACCTTCTTCAATCGTCATCGCGAGTGGCTTTTCACACACAACATGCTTGCCCGCTTGAGCACAGTCAGCAGTCATCTGAGCATGCAGTTTGTTTGGCGCTGCGATGGTCACCATTTCGATATCGCGTTCCTTGAGCATCTCCCGGTAATCGGTAAACACGCGGGGGATCCCATACCTTTTCGCCAGCGCGGCGGCGTTTCCGGGCGTTGGTGACGCGACGGCTACCAACTCTACGTCCTCCATGACCATTTTTAAGGAGGCGGCATGGATGTCGGCTTCGAATTGGGACCCGATAATCCCGACTTTCACTTTTCCGTGATTGGGCATCTATTTTTGATTCCTCGCTCTGAGGGATTAACGTGCGCGGCCAATTTATGCAGCGCGACTATTAGAAGCCGCTAGTCCGCGAGCGAAGGCGTGAATGTATGCGGCATTGCACCCGCAACAGCCGCCTAGAAACTGAATGCCTTCTGACTTTGCCTGTTTGGCAAAAGTTTCAAACGCGCCTCGCGGAAGCTGAATCGCCTCCATCTCGTCTGGAAATTGAGGAAGCTTCGTAAAACAAGGCATTGAGTCGGTGGTGCGAAAGGTCGCGGGCTGGGCGGCAATGGGAACGCTCACCGCTTTACGCATTTCTCGGATGATCGACAACATTCTTTCGGGTTCCTGTTCACAATTTGCTCCAATTGAGCTCGCGCCTTCATCCACCATAGCTCGAGCACAATCGGCGGGAGAATGCCCGTCGGTACATTCGGTGAGTTTAGGACGGAAAGTCATGGTCGCCATAATCGGTAGGCCGCTTTCCCTTGCACACTTGATCGCAATCAGCATCTCTTCCAGGTGAAAGAAGGTTTCCAGGATCAGGAAGTCTACGCCAGCATCTGAGAGCAACCGAATTTGCTCAGAGATGAGATCGCGCACATGGCCAGCTGCGGACGGCCCCTCCCGTTCAAAAAGTTGCGTTCGCGACACTGAACCTGCGACCAGTGCGCTACTTCCCGCTACCTCGCGTGCGATTCGCACTGCGGCTGCGTTAATGGCTTCCGTTTGCTCACCGAAGCCGGCACGATTTAATTTTTCTCTCGTCCCAAAAAAAGTCAGCGCCTGCAATACTTGCGAGCCGGCGTTGAGGAATTCGCGGTGCAACTCGCGCAATGCGTCTGGATGTTCGATCGCCACTTCAGGCGTGAATTGTCCGCTACCTTTGCCGGTCCCCACCTTTTCGCGCCCCGAGCCGCTATCCACCCAGCCGCGACGCTCCAGTTCAATGAGATACCCACCGTCACCCAGGACGATGCCCTGCTCTGCGATTCGTTCCAATATGTTTTTAGTTTCTGTCATAAGCGTAGTTTGTTCTGCGACCGTCTTTTTTTGCGAGAACCACGGCCGCGGCTCCAGCCAAACCGGCATCAACTCCTAACATCGCGGTGACGATCGGCAACCCACGGCTATTCTCCGCAAAGATGTGTTCACGGCAGCTGGGCACGAATTTGTCCCAATACAAGCCGGAAGCCGTACCAAGACCGCCGCCCACAACAATCATTTCAGGATCGAGCACATTCACCAGGAATGCCACGCTCACCCCTAAGGCCTCGCCCGCCGATGTCAGTATGTCGATAGCGTCCTTGTCCCCGTTCGATGCAGCCTTGAAAACATTCTCGCAGGTCTCGCCGCGCTGTTCGTTCTTTGCGTCTGCGAACCGCTTGGCAATGGCAGGACCAGAAGCGAACTCTTCGAGTACCGGATGCACCTTCCGTCCACAATGAGTGCAGACAGTCGTCAGCGGACTGCTGCCCATGGTAATTGCGTTGCCATTCACGCCTTTGAACGGTTGGCCGTTTTGCATTAGGCAGTAACTGATCCCGGTGCCCACGGTGACATATATAAAAAGGTCATGTCCCCGGCCCGAGCCGAAAATGGCTTCTCCCACTGCGGCCGCACGAACGTCCGATTCCACTTGCGCTGGAGCGATTTCTGACAGCCTCTGCTGAATCGGGCGGCCACGCCAGTCAATCGTGCAACTGCTGGTGACATTACCCTCACAGTCCACTAATTCCGCAACGCCCGCCCCGATGCCTACAACCTCAATCCCTTCTCCTCGAGCCCACCCATGCAGTTCCCGTGCAAGGTCGTACGTGTCTGCCAGGACTACCTCGCCACCCCGTTTAGGTTGAGTGGCGATAACCGTCCGTCGCAGAATTTCGCCCGATGGCCACAGAACAACACCCGCGGCGATCTTCGTGCCGCCGATGTCCAGCCCGATAGCTCCGAATTGTTCCTTACTGTTCATCTGCAGGTCGCGTGTGATCGTGAAGATGATGGCGGTCGTGCCGCTCTTCCAGCCAAAGATCGAGAGGAGGAAAGCATGATTGCACAGTAACCGCACGCTTCTCCTTCGCGGCCTTCTCGCTGGCTTCGATTATTTCCAGCACGTGGATGTCATGGTCGAGACAATGCCGCGGTTGGCGTTGCTCTCGCACCGCATGCACCATCTCCGCAAGGCCGTCAGCCCACAGCCACGTTGGATCGATCGGCTCAAATTCTTCCCAACATCCAGCACTGTTTCGCCAGATCTCAAAACCGCGCGGGTCCCAGTCGTCGCCCAGCAGGTTCGCTGTCCCTTCAGTTCCGTAGAACTCGAGAGCCGGTCGTCGGTAGCGCTGTATGCAATGACTGGAGACGAGCGATGACAGAGCACCATCCTTGTGCTTCAAAAGAACGTGAGAAACGTCCGACCCCGCAGTTCGCACCACTTGGCCACTAATTTCCCGCTTCGCCACCACAAGGCTTTCTGCGCTTTGCACTTCAACCACAGGTCCAAGTGCGGCCGTCAGAGTCTTGAGGTTATAAATTCCAACTTCAGCGAGTGGACCTACACTTCCATCGTGATACCACTCGGCCCAAGTGGACCCGGCGTTGCCATAGAGCGCACGCGCGGAGTGCACAGTACCAATTGCCCCCTCCTGAATTCTTCCCCAAAGGGCGCGGAATGTGGGCGCCAGTTGAACAAAAGGCGCGCACATCAAATGCAGCACACGCTCTTGCGCAAGCTCAGAAAGTTGCTGAGCTTCGCAATGAGTTGTCGCCGCGGGCTTCTCAACCACGACCTGCTTGCCATGCTCTAACGCCGTCCGTACCAGCAATGAATGACTTTCGGGCGGAGTAATAATAAGCACCACGTCCACATCCGATCGTAAGACCTCAACTGCGTCTGCCACCAGGTTGATGCCCGGGCGGCGCGTTTGAAGGGCCTGCCACGTTTCCTTGCGCCGCGCACACACCGGACCCATTCGCGCGAGGCCACGCGGAATTAGTCGATCCAATACTTGAAGGTATGCCCAGATGACGTTGCCAGCGCCAATGATTCCAACCGTCACTGGACTCATGGCACTCGCTCCTCTGGTGCTCTAACCGGTGGCGGCTCATAAGACAACATTGCGCCTGCTGCCACCGCGAGCGCGATCCCGAGCCATTGGAGCGCACTCGGTCGTTCTTTAAGAAAGATCGTCGCTAGAATTACCGTACAGAGTGGATACAAGGCAGTAAGTGGAATCGCAACGCTTGCCTTCGCGCCTCTCTCGAGGCATGCAAACACTGCCCAGTTTCCTAAGCCATTCACCATCCCGGCTATCAGCCCGACCGAGATCACACTCGTACTCAGTCCGGCCAGCGTCGATTCCTTCCACAGCAACGGAAGCAAGACGAGAAATCCAACCGTAACCCAGATCACCATAGAACGCGCTGAGACTCGGTTCGTTCCGAGCTTCATGAACAGACCATTCACTCCCCAGAGCACAATGGCGACTGCTGCGTATAGCATCCAATGGTTCACGAGTTCCTCAAATCGAAAGAATCACGATGGAAACTAGTGCGAGAAGCATTCCACCCATTTGCACTTTATTCAGCCGCTCCCGCAAAATTACGAACGCTAGCCCCACTGTGAGCACGGGAAACAGTCCTGTCACTGGCGCGACTACGGACGCATCCTGGTCGCGAAGCGCTGCATAGTATCCGAGAGTTCCGAGCCCTGTCACAACGCCGCTTAAAATGCCGTACGCGATCCCGCCACGGTTGCGGTCCACCTTCCACCGCATCTGCAAAAGCATTCCAACTGCGACGGGCAGCATGCCCAAGGTAAACAAGATCTGCATCTGCAACGGGCTCGCACTTACCGACCCGACTTTCGACAAGAAGCCCCACAGGCCCCACCAAAACATACCCAGAATTGCAAACCAGAGCCACGCTGGGAAATGCCAGTTTTCAGTCTGCATTGTGCGATGTCTCTGCTTTCTTTCCCAATAGGCCGTGTTCATCTTCAACTACGTAGGAGCAGATCCGAAATGAGTCGCAGTCCACTCCTGCTAGTCTCGAGAATTTTTCGGCCGCAAGCTGAATGGGTAGCACATCAATCGCAAACTGCCAGTGCCTAGGAGAAGCCGGCAATTGACACACGAGATCTGCCGCATCCTGCCGAAGGTTCTCTCCAATCAGCATTACCGAAGCACCCAGTTTCCTAAGATCGCGAGCCACAGCTAAATCTTGATCACGCATGACTACTTGATCAATCCAAAGGCAAAATCGCATTCCTTCCCGCACAATCTCCTGGGGCCCGTGGCGAAAACTGTTCGTGCTCATCGCAGTGGCGGGCATTTTTACTCCTTCCTCCCACAGCAATCGTGCTTCTTGGCAGGTTCCCAAGCTGCCACCACGTGCAAGAAAGTAGTACGGAGCTGCAGTTGAAAACCAACTTGACTCCTTCATCTGCTCCCGCCAGGGTTCCAGGAATTGTCCGGCTTCCTTCGTCGCACGAAGTAAGGAGTCGACCAAAGTCGCAAACCCGGTTGTAGCTGAACTAGCCAGTGCGCCAGCCGCGATCAAGAGAGTGGAGTAAGTATTGACGGAAATGGCGTGGTCCAGCATCGCCGGCACTACCAGGGCGACCGCCGCTTGTCGAGCGAGCGGACTGTCAGCTGAATTGGTAATGCCAATAATCGTCCCGCCGCTGGACGCCGCTTTGGCTAGCAGCTGAACAATCTCAATGCTCCGCCCCGTCCGGGAAATCACGACGATAACGGAACTCGCGGGAATGGCCGAGAAATGCAACAACTCGCCCGCTTCCCGCATATACACCGGCCGTCCACCTACATCAAATAACGCTCCCGCTGAAAGGGCGGCGTTCCAGCTCGCGCCGATGCCAGTCATAAAGACATCGCGCGCCGATCGGATCAAACTGCTGGCCTGCTCCAGAGCGTTGTGCCCCGGTCCCCGCAAATATTCGATGGTCCGCTGCATCTCCACGCGCTGACGGATTATGTCTTCCATGAAACGGGTAGTCACGCTCGCCCTTCTTTCGGAATGACGCATCGGGACGCTCGCCCAAGATGGAACACAACAAGAAACGGAGAGAATCGGCGGGGAGGCCCAGCTAAGAAACGAGTCACAAACATCGTCAAAGACTGTATGAACAGGCCGTTTGTGAAACCGATTTTCTGAAACGCGGTCTACGCTATCCGAGGGCTTGGAGCGTGTCAAGGCACATGGCCGAACCGGAAACGCCCTCGGATTCGCCACCTAATACTTGGTTGATACGACTGATTAAGCGTTTACTGCTTGACACTCCATTTCCGGCGGTGCTAAAACGCACCCCATGAAAGCGCGATCAGAAACTGCTTTCAAGAACTGAGGCGCACTTGGGTGGGCAAGGAGTAGAACGCCGCGAAATTCTCCGCTATATCGGCATGGCGGCGGTCGCAGGTTCGTTCCCCGGGTTCAGCCAATGGGTGTTCGCCTGCCCGCAGGGCCATCCCCAGTCATCTCCTCACGTTCCCCCTACTTCCTACAAGCCTCTATTTTTTTCTCCCCAACAGTACAAGATGGTTGAGCATCTCGCCGAGATGATCATTCCCGAAGATGAAACTCCCGGAGCCAAACAGGCTGGCGTGGCCGAGTTTATCGACTTCATGGTTGCAAACCGCGTTGCGGTGAGCACATCTCGCGAAATTCGTTCGACCGACGACGCAATTGCCGCAGGAAATGAAGCCCAAACCAGGTTCCTCGCTGGACTTGAGTGGATGAACGCGCGGAGCCGCTGGGAGTTTAAACAAGACTTCATGGATCTAACGCGGGAGCAACAAAACAGCCTGCTAGAGGAACTGGCCTACAAAGCCAAATTCACGCCCACCACGGAAAGTGGTCGGGCTTTTTTCCAGATGATCCGCGATTACACCGTTGTCGGTTACTACACGACAAAAATTGGATTGGAGAGCCTGGGCTATCCCGGACTACGCGCAGTCTGGCCGAGCATGCCCGGCTGTCCTCATCCTGATGATCCCGAGCATGCGCACCTTCGCGAGCCAGCACCCTCGGGCATTTCTACTCAGAACAGCAACACCTAGCGAGGACCTTTCTTGGCCACCAAAGTTTACGACGTGATTGTGGTCGGAACCGGCGCAGGCGGCGGCACCGCAATGAAGATTCTATGCGAGGCCGGCCTCCAGGTTTGCGCCCTCAACTCAGGTCCGCGTACAGATCCCGAGAAGGACTATCGTGGCCACAGGCAAGTTTACGATTTGAAATATCGCGGCTACGGCAATCCCCTGCGCCTTAAAGGCAAGGCTCATCAGGAGCCATACTCGGTCGAAGAGTCGGAATACAGCGAAGGTAGAAATCTCTTCGAACACGATGTCGCTTATTCCAACGCGCCCGGCACCGACTGGTACTGGAAGCGATGCAAAGCCACGGGGGGCAAAGCGAATTTTTGGGGCCGATCCTCCGCACGCTTCGGCGATATCGATTTCAAGGCCGCCGATCTTGACGGCTTCGGCGAAAACTGGCCGGTTGATTACGCCGAGATTTCGCCTTGGTTTTCAAAAGCCGAAAAGTACATGGGAGTGGCCAGCACGGTACAGAATCGCCCGAGCAATCCCGACGGTGAATATCTGCCGCCAATACCTTTTCGCTGTATCGACTACATCATGCAGAAGGGAGCCGAAAAAATCGGCATCCCCTATTTGCCCGATCGCTGCGCGCAATTGACGGTTCCCCACAACGGTCATCCGCATTGTCACTACTGTGGGAATTGCAGTCGGGGCTGCGACGTCGGAGCCTTCTTCTCCCCAACGTGGTTTACGATCCCTGACGCGGAAGCCACCAAGAATCTCACTCTTCTCACGAATGCACTCGTGCGCGGTGTGATCGTGGACGAAAACGGCAGGGCGAAAGGTGTCGCCTATGTCGACCGCGCTACGAAAAAAGAAGTGGAAGTGTATGCCAAGGCCGTTGTTCTAGCCGCGTCTTGTGTCGAGACTGCGCACATCATGTTGAATTCGAAGTCGCGCCATTGGCCCACAGGAATCGCAAATTCCAGCGGGCAACTCGGGCGCAATCTTTGTGAGCATCTTTACGGCAGCCCAGGTTATGGATATCTTCCCCAACTTCTAGGACACGCCGCAACTCCGGACAACATTGCCGATTCCACCGTTTCATGGATGCCGCGTTGGCAGAATTTGAAGAACCCGCGGGAAGAGAAATTTATCAGGGGCTACTCGGTATACATGGGTGGCGGTTGCGGTGACTTTCCCGGATATTACGGTCAGCTCGAAGGTTTCGGCTCTCAATTCAAACGCGACATCAAACGCTACTATCCAACACCCGTTGGTGCCCTCATCCAGGCGCCGACTCTCCCCAGTCCCAACAACTTTGTCGATATCGATCCCGACAAGAAAGATATCTTCGGCATCCCCCAGCTTCGCTTTCATTTTCAGTGGGGACCAAATGAACTAATGATGTGGGAACACTCAAAGCAAGTGATGATTGATTTGTTCAAAGCAATGGGCGGAGAACTGTGGGGCGCCGGCACCGAACCCGATCGTCCTGGAACCAGCCTGCACGAAACCGGAGTGTGCCGGTTCGGAAATGATCCTAAGAAGTACGTCACCAACAAGTGGGCACAGACTCACGATGTTCCGAATCTTTACATCTGTGACGCAAGCATTTTTCCGAATCCTACCGACAAGACCACGACCATGCCCATCATCGCGTTTGCCATGCGCACATGTGATTACATGTTGCAGAACTTCAAGAAAAACGTTCACAAGCGCGCGTGATCGATAGGAACGCGATTGTCATGCGATAGAAAACCTACGTGGCTCCCCCGGGGTGAATGAAGAAGAGCAACCCCGTCACTAGACACTCACTTCAATGGTTATCGATTGTCAGTTCCTAGCGGGCGGCTGGAGCTTTTGAGTAGCGCTCGCTAATTTCGGTTACCACTACCACCACTTCATCTTTGGAATTTGCGAAACTGCCCTGAGTTCCATCAAGACCTCTAGTTCGTGCTGAATCTGGTAGAAGCGGACGAGTCGTCGCGGTGAAAGCGCGGTCGCAAATTGTGGGCGATACTTCTCATCTAGTTTGTCTCTGAGCTTTAACTGCTCGAACCTTCGGTTCAGCAGCTCTTGTGCCTTCGCGTCCGTCATCTTGTCATAGTCATCGGCGTAGGCCTTGATCAAAGCGACCCGGGCTTCGAGAAACTTGCCGCGTTCCGCCATATAAGAGTCGTAAATTGGCCAGAACCGTTTGGCTTCTTCATCCGTGAATGTTTGCATTCCGTTGGTGACGATCTCTTTTGCCTGCGCATTGAGGTCGGTCTTCAGAAGCTTCACATACTCTTCCAGGTCATCCGCAAATGCGGGCATCGTTAACAAGAAGGTAAGCACAATCAAAAGTTTCTTCATTCGTTTCAGCCTCAGATCGGTGGTTGCGGTGCGGACTGTCGTCCAAAACAGAGTTGCCTCGTGACTCTCGCAGCGATCCGACATTGCATGAGAAGTCTCGTGCAGAAAGCCACTCTTCAAGGTCCGCAACCCTAGGTCAATCATCAGGCCGCGACTACTGTCAGAATTGCCAGCCTTGGAAACGCGCGGAATGCGCAGCGCAGCGCCCCTCGACCCTGGTCTCACGGGTACCCGCTGGTTAGCAAGTCGATTGAAAGTCGACCCGCACCGGAATTGCCTCGCAGACGCCGACGCGGTTTTTGTCAGATTAAGCGGTCAGCTGCGTTCAAGCCGAAGAGACACTGTATCCCCTTCTGCGCGCAGTGTAGGGGCCTTGCTACCGTCGCCCTCCGCCGCGCATTCTGCCGCCCATCGAGCCACTGAAATTCTGCGCTCGCTGCTGCCCCACTGCACGTGCCTGCTGTTGCTGCTGCATGCTGAGTTGGGGTTTGGACGTAGACTTCCATCCACTGCCGGTGTTCTGGGACCAATTGCCACTCTGCCGGTCGTACCGATAGACGTCACCGTTCTTTCCTGCGTAAATATTGTTCGCACCCGCGGCGACACCGGCGCCGGTATTTGTGTTGTAGGCAAAACCGCCTCGTCCTGCTGCGCCTTGGCCGGTATACATATTGCCCGCGTATCCGGCGCCGCCCCCGGCGACAATGCCCGTGTTCGGGTTGTAGCCCACGGCCCCGCGCCCGGCGACGGTGTTGCCGGTGTAGATGTTGGTGTTCGCGCTGCGCCCAGCCACACCGACAGTACCGCGCTGGGTGTTCTGAAAAGTCCCTCGGGTAGCTCCACCGTAGTTACCGGTATAAGGATTGGCCCACGCAGCACCTGTGCCCGCGTAAGCGGCGTTGCCCCATCGTCCGTACACATTCGCGCTGGCATAGCCGCCGTAACCATATCCCCAAGCCGGGCCCCAGCAGCACGATCCGTAGTAACCCCAGGGCCCCCACGATGGATAGTAATAAGGATAGCCGTACGTATAACCGACACCAATCGTGATGCTCCAGCCTGTCCCCGAACTCCACGTAGTGGCGACGCCATATCCGTATGTGTACGGCGCTCCATACCAGACACTGCCGATATAAGGTGGATAGAAAAAACCAGTGCCGTACACCACGGTCGTAGTCGTCGAGGACACCACCGTGCCGTAGTAGCCGGGCGTATAGCCTACGTAAACGACCTCTGGCGTCGAGCGGTACACCTTCACATATGTCACGTAATGCAGAGAGGAACTCGGAGGAATCGAGTAGATCGCGGCCGGAACTGAAGCTGCCACCGCCCACGGCCCAACCGGCCCCGGGCCTACGAACCAGACTGCATTTTCGACAGCGTAGTAATTTTTGTCATCTACCCGAATGACAGGAGTAGCGGTGTTTACCCCGTATTGCAAGCTTGTGCCTTCGATGTTTTTGAACTGAGGTTCGCCATCGTATTTAATCTCCAGCTGCGCTTCGCTGCGAGTGATCGTGGCCGTTTGCGGTATGGCGTTCGCAATCAACGCTTCCTTGGCAGGCACCGTTCCCGGAACCGACGCCAATACTCCGGCCTTCGGACTATTTTCCGGAATCTCAGCGAATCCCTTCGGCAGACTCTTCCCATCGACAAATTCCCATGGACCACTTTCCAATGATTGCGATCTGAACCATCGCCCCGCTATCAGGATGTAATATTCGTGGCTCCCGGTGTGCCGAAAGATGTTGGCAGTTGTGTTCTTGACGTACTCCAGTTCGGTGTGCGGAATAGGCTCAAACTTCGGCGAGCCTTCGGTGACCAACAGCTCAGTTGGGTTCACACTCACATAAATCGCCGGAATCTTTCCATCCTTTTTCGCTTCTTTCAGCGATTGCACGGGAGTGCCTTCCGGAGTTTTTGATTGCTGCCGTTCCTGGATGCCCTTGGTGATTTCCTTCATGTCGTCTGGAATCTTCGAGACGTAGGACCATGGGCCCGCGACGAGGTCTGTCGCCTGCAACCATCCATCCATCACGTTCAGGTAGTACAGTTTCTTCTTGGTGTCGAGCAGAATCACGGCTCGGGTATTGAGCATGAGCTGCAAGTCGGTTGCGCCGACGTCTCTAAATCGTGGCGGGCCGTCGACGAGCACAAGTAAGGATGGTTTGGTAGTAAAGATGACCTTAGGGGGATCATTGTTGACAGGAAGGGCCTTGATATCGGCCTGCTCTGAATCAAGCGTAGCCATCGCCGCTTCCAGGCGATCAAGGGCTATGACCTTCGACTTCCCGGGTAACTTGGATTGCAAAAAAGTCTGATATTCAGCCTCTTTACTCTCCATCGCAGGAAACTTTACCTTTGTGATCTGCAGCTCCTCTAGTGTTACCTGGCGATTGACCTTGTCCACTTCCGTTCGCGCGGCATACCAGACCACTCCGTACTTGGTCGTCTTATTTGTTTTGCCAACTACCGCGAGCGCCGCGTAAGCACGCAATTCGTTGCCTTCCCACGATTCCATTTGTGGCTGGTACATGGTGATCGTTTCGTCTCCGCGGGTAGCTTTGCGAGGCCATGGCTCGTCGACAGGCTCTGCGGCTTTCGCCGCGCCGGCGGATGGTTGGGGTTTGGGATGCTCAGGCAACGGAAACTGGGGTTTAGGCGAGTCAGGCAGCGATTGTTGAGGCTGCGGATGATCCGGCAACGACGTCTGAGCATAGACCGAGAGAAGAATGAATCCAATACACAAAGGCAGCGTAATGACGACCATCGTTGTCCGGAACATGAATACCCCTTTAGGTCTCGTCTGCCAGATCACCGATTGCAAGCACGGCCGGCAGCGACGCCGGGTTGGGTTCCTACCGAAATAGTTGCTCAGTTGTGCGTAAGTACCCAATCCGTGACATCTTCGCCACGCGAGCCATACGTGAAGCGTAGCGCATCCAGATTGCTAGCACACAACGAGGTCCATTTAACCTGTCGCTATTTACAGCCGCACAAAGTGAGCTGTTCCTTTTAGATTTACTTAGCTCACACCAACTCGGATCACCATACAGACGGCCGCTTTGGATGACAACTTTAAGTCGCTCGCATGCTGACAGTGTTGAGGTGTGGATGTACACTGAGCCCGTCAAAGACTAGCCCGCGCTTTCAGTGTTTTCGCATCGCGGGTTCTGGAGGTGTCATGCGAACGTCGTGGGCAGTTGCTCTATCTTGCATATTGGTTGCAAGCGCTCTGGGCCAATCGGCGCCAGCCACCTACCAAACGGGCTCGATCACTATGGTGAAGCCTCATGAGTCGGCTTCGGCCAAGGCTGATGACACTGCCCGTTACGATGTGTCAGTGAAGGTTGGAAACACACTCTACGTCGTCTTGTATGCGCCCCCTCCCGGTATGGATATCACGCAATATGCGGTGGGGAAAGATTTGCTCGTTTCAATTGAGGGTGACACGCTCACTTTCAATGATGTTCACGGGCAAAAGACTCAAGTGCCGATATTGAGGCAGGAAACCTTGCCTGATCCCGGCCCGCCGGCGTGGTCTGACCTGGCCAAGATCGACTACTTCAGCACCAGACTCGACCGGCTCACAGAGATACTCGCCTTGTCGCCGGATCAGCAAGCCAAGGTGAAACCGATCCTCGAACAAGAATCGGGAGAATTGGCGCAGGTGCGCAATAACGCAGCGATTTCAAAAAAAGACAAGCTCGAACGATTGCAGAGTGTCGTGCTGAATTCAGACCAAAAGATGAAAACCATCCTCTCCACTGCCCAGTGGCAGAAACTCCAGGACGTCCGCAAAGAACAAAAGCAAGAACTGGAGAAATTTGCAAAACAGCCATAACAATGTTGCAGACGTAGCCAGATTGGGAATGAGATTTTCAAGCTCCGGAAACTCAAAATGGCCGAGTACCACTTGGCCGCATTCGGTCGGCCCTGTCACTTTTGCTAGTTCCTGCCGCACGTCCGGTCCTCCATTCTTTGGAGGCGCCAAATGATTCCAGCACCGACCAGGTGCGATCCAAGAGATAAAGAAAGTTGTCGGCAAGTAGGAATGATGGAATCGTGCGATGAATGCGGACCGCACTGAATCGCGTCTGCTGGGCTTGTCTTTTTCGGAGCGCGTGACGTCTCTGTCCGCCGGCTCCTCTCTGCTTTTTTTCGTCTTGCTACTTTGCATCCCTGCTTGGGCTCAGCCTGGCGTTCCTACCACAGCCCCAGCCTCATCGTCCGGAGCCCCCGAGGACGCTCTTGGCCGGAGCACCCCGCGTGGTTCGGTTCTAGGTTTCTTGACGGCCAATCGCAAAGGGGACAGCGAACTAGCTGCCCAGTACCTGAACACGCGACTTCGCGGCAAGGCCGCGGCAAATCTTGCTCAACAACTCTTCGTCGTGCTCGACCGTCGCCTTCCCGCTCGGCTCAATGAGATTAGCGATCATCCTGAAGGCTCGCAGGCAGATCCTTTAAAGCCCGACCAAGAACTCGTAGGAACAATTGTCAGCGATGACCGCAGTGTGGAGATATTCGTTGAAAGAGTCGATCGCGGGAAGAGTGGACCCAAGTGGCTTTTCTCCAGCGAGACCCTGGACTCCATTCCGGAATTGTATGCACAGCTCGACCTCACATCCGTCGACAAAGTTCTTCCTGAATTTCTGGTGAAGACTCAAGTCGCCGAAATACCATTATTTCAATGGCTCGCTGTTTTTGTAGGCATGCCACTGTTTTATTTCTTTACTGCTCTGCTGAACCGTGTCCTCAGCCACCTCGTTGATCGATTGCGCCGTCGCTTTTCCGGGAAACCACATCTGGCCACTCCCGAAGTTCTACCCAAGCCCATACGCCTACTGCTTCTGGCCCTCCTCATTCGCTGGCTACTTGGCAAACTGAGTCTTCCGCTACTCCCTCGGCAGTTCTGGTTCAGCACTTCCACCCTTATTGCCATCGCAGGCTGCGCCTGGCTGCTGATCCTCTTGAACAACCGGGCTGAAGAATACATCGCGCAACGTCTCCAAAGACGCAACTATGCAGAATCAATGTTGATGCTGCGTCTTGCCGGCCGAGTTGTCGACGGGCTGATCATCTTCGCGGGCTTACTGGTGGCCCTGTACCATTTCGGGGTGAAACCAACTGCCGCCCTCGCTGGACTTGGCGTGGGTGGCATTGCGATTGCACTCGCCGCACAGAAGACACTGGAGAACGTGATCGCCGGTATATCTCTCATCTTCGACCGAACTGTGAGCGTAGGCGACACCTTAAAGGTAGGTGAGACTTTGGGGACAGTCGTTGATATAGGCCTCCGTTCGACCCGCATCCGCACGCTGGACCGATCCTTGGTTAGCGTTCCTAACGGGCAAATCGCAAACATGACCCTTGAGAACCTTTCCGCACGCGACAAATTCTTGTTCCACCCAATGCTGCGCCTGAACTACGGGACCACGTCATCGCAAATGCACACCGTCCTCGACCGCGTCGGCAGCCTGCTGGAAGAGACTCAGCATCTCGAGCATGGCTCGGTGCGCGTGCGTTTTCTTCGCTTTGGCAGCTCGTCTCTCGACGTGGAGATAATTGCTTACATCGCGGCCCGCGACTGGAACCACTTCCTGGAGATCCAAGGGGCGTTGCTGCTCCGCATCATGGAATATACAGAGTCCATCGGCATTCAGATGGCGCTTCCATCGCAGGCCATTTTCGTGGCCGCCAATTCCACCTCGACAGACGCCGGAATAGAGGGGTTACTGGACAGGTCTAGACCGGATAACAAGACAGGTGACCAGGCAGCAGCGAGGTCCGCGTAGGAGCAAGCCCGATCGACAGACCCGGTATGGTCAGTGCAATAGCCTGATTACAACAATCATCTGGAACGTGGGACCTTCCCAAGCGGAAAGATAACGTTCTCCTTCGCTGATCTCACTGATGCTTCCAGTGCCCTCAGACCCTGTTTATTGATTTCGAACACTTCTGACGCCCGCTTACCATTATCAGACTAATAACGTGACGAAGCTGTCAGAACTTACAGGCTTGTCTTGAGAGTGCTTGCAGTAGACTGGCCCAGACAGAGAGAGAACATTCCATGAAACAAGAAGCCTCTCAACCAGTAATGGGTATCTCTGCCACTATGCTTCCAAGGCTCGTGGCTATGCTTTGCGCAGCATTGCTGGTGCCTGGCGATGCTACTTTGCTCCGAAGTCAAACGAAGGACTCCACGCCTGATGCGCAAAAAGCTGCAAAAATTGCACCCGAGCAATTGGATTCACTAGTCGCGCCCATTGCGCTTTATCCCGATCCGATGCTTGCGCAAGTGTTGGCTGCCTCGACCTACCCTTTGGAGATCGTCCAACTCCAACAGTGGCTGGAGAAAAATAAGAACTTGAAGGACAAGGCGCTGGTAGATGCCGTTTCTAAACAACCTTGGGATCCAAGTGTGCAGGCGATGGCTGCTCTTCCCGATGTCGTGGGCAGACTCGCTAAGGACATTCAGTGGACTACAGATCTTGGAAACGCATTCCTAACGCAGCAAAGCGATCTCATGGATGCGGTGCAACGAATGCGCAAGAAGGCGCAGAGTAACGGGAACCTAAAGTCCAGCGAGCAGCAGAAAGTCGAAACCAAGGTAGTCGAAAGCAAGCAGGTGATTGTGATCCAGCAGGCTAGTCCCGAAGTAGTCTACGTTCCTACTTACAACCCTGTCGTGGTATACGGTCCCCCAGTGTATCCCTACCCGCCTATCTACTATCCACCTGCTGGATATTACGCCGCAGGGATGGCGATCTCTTTCGGTGTTGGTGTTGCTATGGGAGCGGCATGGGGTGGTGGCTGGGGCTGGGGTTGCGGCTGGGGAAACAACGACGTCGACATCAACGTCAACAACAACTTTAATCGCAACACCAACATTAATGGTGGCAATCGCGCGTCGAATCAACCAGCCCGCGGCGGAAATACAGGCAACAAGTGGCAGCACAATCCGGAACACCGCGGAGGAGCCCCGTATTCGGATCGCGCGACTGCAACGAAGTATGGCGGAACGGCCCGCGGCGATTCCATGTCTGCGCGACGGGAAAATGCGCGTGAAAGCCCGTCCCAAGGCGGAAACCGGCAACAGCCGGGAGTCAGTGACCGCAGTTCTCCGGGAGGGCGACAAGAACAAGCGGCTGCTCGCGACCGTAGTGCGTCCGGGGACCGGGCACAATCGGGAGTCAGTGACCGCAGCGCGAGTGGCAGAGATACCGGTAACCGGAGTGCCGGGACAACCGACAGAAGTTCGGATCGTGGTGGCAGTAGTGGAGATCGAGTCGGCAATCGTAGCGTTTCGAGCGGCGCCGGATCTCGCAACTCGAGTGCTTTTGGCGGAGGCTTTAGCGGAAGCAGTGCGCGCGCTAGCGGTAGCCGGGGCGCGTCCAGCATGGGCTCGCGCGGTGGCGGCGGTGGACGAAGGAGGTAGTCAGCATGAAGAGAAGACGTTCAACATCGTATGAAACGACTACCTGCAACCTTATCCTTTATTTGGTGGCCGTCCTAGCGTGTGGCCTTGCCGTTCCCTTCAATGGGCAGACCCAGGCGACGCATCAAGCGCCTGCTTCTTCTGCGCAGACGCAGCGGTCATTTGATACCCCTCAGAAGGCAGCAGAGGCATTGATCCAGGCAGCGGGAAACTATGACGTTCCTGCTTTGCTGGAGATTTTCGGTCCGGATGGCAAAGACTTCGTTTCCTCGGCGGACGCAGTGCAAGACAAGAAATATGCAAGCGCCTTTGCCGAGAAGGCGCGCACAAAGAATGTTGTCACCGCCGACCCAAAGAATAAAGCACGCGCCACTCTGATGGTAGGTGACGATGACTGGCCATTCCCGGTTCCCATCGTCCAGCAAAAGGGTAAGTGGCATTTTGATGACAAGGAAGGTCACAAGGAAATCCTCTACCGCAGAATTGGGGCCAATGAACTCGACGCAATCCAAGTCTGCCGCGGGTTCGTCGAGGCACAGGCAGAATATGCATCTACGGTGCACGACAATTCCGGCGTCAACCAGTACGCGCAAACAATCTTCAGCACACCCGGGAAGCATGATGGCCTCTATTGGCAAAACGAGGATGGTTCCCCAGGAGGCCCTATCAGCGAGCCGGTGGCCCGCGCAATTGCAGAGGGTTACTCCGCCCGCGAACGCTCTGGATATCACGGCTACTATTTCAAGGTTTTGAAGGGACAGGGGCCTGCAGCCCCGCTAGGCAAACTCGACTATGTGATCAAAGGAATCATGATTGGCGGGTTCGCTCTTGTTGCCGTTCCAGCCGAATACCGTGTCACCGGAGTACGTACTTTCATGGTGAGCTACGACGGGATCGTCTACCAAAAAGACTTCGGTCCTGACTCGCTGAACATCGTCAAAGAAATGAACCGTTATAACCCGGACACGACTTGGCAGCGCACGGATGATCAATGGCCTCCCGAAGTTACGGACACCAGCACGACGGCAGCCGTTGAATAAATAGGTACTGCGCCAAGATCGGCGATAGACGCGTGAGGCACCAGTGTCATAGCGTCTCTATTTTCGGTTTGCCCAGGAAACATCCCACGTTGCGCTTCCTACCGATCGAGCCTTCATCAGTGCTTATGACGTCTTGGGTCACACTCACTTAGCCGCAATATCAGACAGGTTTTGCCGCGCAATGGACGCATCTTTTGGTCGAAAGTAAGAAGACTGGTAATTCTTGCAGTCGACTTAATCGGCCTTTGGTGAGATAACTCCATCAATGAGGAGGCGAGAATCCTCACCAACTGCACACTACGCGTTAAAACTGATTACCAACATTCGGAGGACAATAACCCCACGCTTCGTTTCCATCCATGTTTCCCCACGACCCCACAGTCACCCTCTCGCCTCCTTTTATTGGTTTCGTGGTGCTAACATTCAGGCGCTCTTTATCGAAAGACATCTTGTATGTTTTAGTGGTAAGCACTTAGCTTGCGACCAATTAAGCAGGATCGTTGGGGTCGCTATCTCAGTCCAGGAGCGAACCGACCGGCAGAGTTGCAACGGGACATTGCGCCTTCCGTAACACGAGTTCAGAAGTCGTGCCGCGTAGGCCATCTAGAAATCCGTCAGGGCCATCGGTTGTCATAACAATTAAATCGGAATGGAGATTCGTTGCAGTTTGCAGGATGATACGTGCGGGGTCGCCGGCCTTCGCCAGTCTCTTCCATGTCCATCGACTATCGGTCGGAATTCTTATCGAAGGCATTTCTGCGGCGGGCCCGACATGGAGAACTGTGACCGCGCCAGGAGCCAGACGTAAATTGCGAATCAGTCGAGCGGTGGCTTCAACACCTGGCTGTGGACGCGGCTTACTCGTGACCGGGAGCAGGATGTTCCTGAGCGACATTGACCCATCTTTGCGCGAGACAAAACCGTCAATCCCATGAGGAACGAAGAGAGTCATTTGTCCCACCACGCGCGCGATTCGCTTGCCAACGGACTTCTCCAGCCACCGCATACGACCATTATCTTGACGAACCGCAAGGACAATTAAATCAGTCGGATTCTTTTGCAGGAAATTAACACAGGCGTTAACTGCATTTTTGCTCGGCGAGATAACTTTATTCACGTCTATGCCAAGCTTGGCGACGGCACTCCTTAAACTGCCTCTAGGGATCGTACCCCACCGCTCCAGCATCATGCGAACGCCGGGGAAGTCCTGCCATCGAAGTGTGGAACCAGCGTCAACGTGGAGAATCGTGAGTTCGGCCTTGGCCTGCAGCGTGATTTTCAAGGCATGAGCGAAAGCAATTTCGCTTGCCTCGGAGAAATCTGTTGGGTGAAAAACTGAGCGAACTCTTACGTTCTCCACTTCGCTTCGCCCGTGCACGATCTGAGCCCCAGTCGACTCTTGAGCTCTCGATCTCCCCGACGTGGAATTAGTGCTGGGCATGAAACAATTGTGTTTCCGTTCGCCGCGTACACCTAGTATTGCCGCGTTCGTTACTTGCTCAGGCTTCGCTGCTTTCGTCGCCGTCATGCAGCCGCGCTGGCGCCGTGCTCGACTGTGTGTGGTTAGAATCGAAAAGTGATTCCGCCAGTAATATCGAACTCGTGCAGGTAGTGATCGTTTCCGACCACCCAGCACCCGCCCCAAAACGGATCACACCAATATCCCCCATCGGTTGTTGTGATGTAGGTTGGCGACCATTTGGCCTGCCCGCGCAAGGCGAAGTGTTTGCTGATGTTGTATTTTGCGCCGCCACCCAGAGAAAATGCGAAACGTGTCGTCGAATCGACGCCGCTCCGGTCCGGCGAGAGGTGGCTAGCCCCCAAGCCAAAGAATGCGAATGGCCGCAGCTTCGCTTCTCGGTCGGTGAAGTGGAAAAGGAAGTTACCCATGTATTGGTCTTGGTTTAATGCGAACACCTTGATGTCTGAACCGCCTCCGGCCGGCTGAGCAAGAGTGTCAGCCTTGCTGTGATTCCACTGAAATTCGACTCCGTAATGCTCACCCACTAGATATCCAGCAGAGAGACCGTAATTCATGCTGTTTTCGACTTCAATGCGACGAAATAGCGAAGTTGAGAGGTCAAGCCCGCCATTAAGCTGGCCACCTACATAACCCGTTAACTCAACGTTTTGACTGAACGCTGATGTAAGCAAAAACAAAACGATCAGTGCAGAGAGGGCAACTTTTTTCGCATCCATAGTCGAACATTCCTCGCTATCGAATTACCAGCATCGATTGCTGACGGAAGTGGAGTTTACTTAACAAGCGCAACCGTGGAACCTGTCAATTCTGTCAGATCGAAGCGGTGGTCTCCCCTCCAATGAAAGAGTCTGTGAATGTCCAAATGTGACAATTATGTATCTGAGACGATACCGGCTGAGTGGAGGGCCCAGTTGTTGCTGGTCAAAAGAGATCAGAAGCGGAAGATGGGACCTATCGCAACTTCTCCTTGAGAACTAAGGCCCGCATTCAAGTGAACGACACAACCTCCGCCGCATACAAAGGAAACCACTTCGGGATCGACAAATAGCGGCAGCCACTGAGCCTGAACGCGTACCCCAAAATGCCGATTTAGAAAAAACTTAATACCCCCTCCAAGACCCATGGAAAATCGCACAAAACTTCCATTCGAAGCATTCGAGATCCGGCTTGCACCAACGCTCCCCATCACAAACGGCCGCGCTCCTACCGGCCAACCTTCGATCGCATATTCATGCGTGAAGTCGAGATGAAATTGATCAAGCATTGCTGCTTCAGAAAACGGGATAGAGACTGTACTGCCAGTGTGCAGATGAGTTTTTTGTCGTGCCCAGCGAAATTCAACCAGGTTGTCCTCGTCAATTCGCGCACCAAATGCGACTCCATAGCTGAGGCTCGGGTCTAGCAAAAGGTTCGATGAGACGTCGCCGGAGCTTGGCTGGCTGCTGAAACTGATGCTGGTTCGATATCCAACCAAGGGAGATACATCAAACCGGAGAAGCTTAGCGCTATCGACTGTCTGGGCGCCGAGCAGCGAAGGAAATATCAACATCGCGAGCGCAGTCCCGCACAAACTCAGGCGACGCGTCAATGGTCGGCGCGTCACCGCTCGTAAACTCAGCGTGGAACGGATGGTTTCAAGCATCGCAATATTTGCTCGCTGTTGATTCTCCACTCACTTCCACTTGCCATCGCGCCGGTCCACAACTACCCGATTCTTAGATCTACTGGTTCTTTGACGCCGACGGCAGTGCGGGTTCTTGAAACGGAAGGTCCACGGTCATGGGACTGTGATCAGAGATCGGTTCAGGCAGGCAATTGTTCAAGTCGCTAAGGGTTCGCGCAAAATGCGGCGCGAAAAGGTAGGAACCCGTTGAATCCCGTGGATCCGTAATGTTGGACTTCACAAAGATCCAATCAAGTTTGAATTTTGCCACCCGAACTCGTCCCCATATAAGCTCCGTTACGAACGATGGCACAAAGCCTCGCCGTGCACGCTCATTGGAATTGGCAAACGTGCCAGCAGTTCCATTGGCGGTTCGCTCGGAAACACCACGAAAGTCGAAGGCCCTGCCATCTGCGAAGCGGTACTTTTCCAGCGCCTTGAAGAATCCGCGCTCTTGGTTCTCCGATAGACCGGGTAGATTTGCGGATGTTGGATCGACTCGGATTTGTATACCTGACAGCTTCCGAAACATTCTTGCTCCGCTATACACAACCCCAGCACCAGTCGCCCATTGAACCCCTTGCGTTGTCCAAAAATCCAGGCTGCCATAGCGCTTATACAGCGCGCGTTCAAGGCTCGTCGGTGTTGAGTCCGAACCCGAGGTGTTCAAGTCACCGGCCACGATCACAGGATTGCTCGCCTGATGAACTTTGCTCAAGAGTTGGTTCATTTGCTGCCTGCGAATCTTTGGTTTTGCCCGATTTTCCAAATGAGTCGCAGCGATGGTTACGAGTTGGCCGGGGGCTTCTGGAACGTCAAGATCCACAAACAGCGTGGTTCTCTGGCCTCTTCGCATCTCTCGCATAAGATCTTCACCAATCAGCAGAGCCGCTTTGCGTTTTCCTTTTTCGAGGGGGCGAAGCTTGTTCTCTTTATACCAATCGTATCCAACCGTGAACGGAACTAGGCGGGCCGCGCGAATGGGATAGCGTGATAAGACTGCATTGCCGTGAAGCGCCCTCACCCGTGTCTTATCAACTTTGAGCTCTTCCAGCAACTTCTGGCGCGTTTGTTCATCTTCTCCGTCGTCCAAGGTCGCGGTCCCAAGCTGTTTTGGATCGATTTCAAGGAACTCCACTCCGTAGGCCCAATTCATGTTCAGGGTCTCCGCGAGTTCACGGACCACTTCGCGGTACTCAGTTCGTTTCACACCCCAATCCAATTCGTTCAGAATCCAGACATCTGCAGATCTCAGGATTTCGATCGCGCTGGGAACCTTTTCCATGTCGACGTTGCGGATTCTCTTGCCCGCCGCTTGGGCATTTTTGCGATCAGCCGTTGCCTTAGCAACAAAGGTTCCTTTGTCTGCGATGAGTAGTTGAATTTCGTCAAGCCGGAGTCCTCGTTCGATATTCCAAAACGCCACACGCAGTGACGGGCCGAGTCCTTCAATCCTGAGAGGCCTTGGGCGCGCTCCCCGAAAATAAGCATCATTGTTTACAAAGGGTGTGGTGGTAATGGCATTGAGCTTTCGGGCTAATTCCGGGCTCATCTCCTGATCGAGACTGAGCTGAACAAGTTCATCGTAAGAGAAAAGTTCAGGCCGTGAGTCCCTGACATATTCCTGAGCCCATAAGAAACTTGACGCCCCTCTCACACTCAACGCCATAAGAAGAAGAATCACTATCCTGGTTGGGAAGATGTTCCCGGATCGGCGTTTCCTTGGCTCGCTCTCCGCGACCCCCGACGACGAATCGATGACGACAACCTCAAATTCTGGTTTGAGTGTTTTCATCATCTGGTATGAGGCACAGGCATTGTCGACCACCGAGACTGATTTTCGCATTCGCCCCGAGCTCTCCGATCTGATAACGCACCCGGTGATCACGCGCCGTTACGGCGACAGGCTCAAGGCACACGGACGCCACGGGGAGTTCAGGTTCGGTAGGTAACATGGGAGATACTTCCCTCGCTACTGTCAAATGTGACGGGTGTGCCTGCGATGTTCAGAGTTATTATCAGGCCGCGCTGATGTCAAATATCGGTCCAAGTAGCCTACTATGAAAAACCCAATCGTTTATGCCTGTTTAACATTTGTGTGGATCACGGTAAGTGTTTCACCGGTGGCCGCCAGAGAGTCCACTGATGTCGTCATTATGAAGAATGGCGACAAGATCACGGGTGAGATCAAGGGACTCCACGACGGCAGTTTGGCGATTAGCCTTGATTATGTCGACGGCACGGTATCGTTGCAGTGGTCCAAAGTGGCTCGCTTAGAAAGTACCCAACCGTTCATTGTTGAGACGCAAGCGGGTCCAGTCTACTCTGGAGTCCTCAGTACTGCCGAAGGCGATCCCACGCATCCGATTGAGGTTCAAATTACTGAAACAGTACAGAAACCCGTTGTCATCGAGGCGTTACAAATTGTCAGGATCGAACAGTCATCACCGCAATTCTGGCAACGCTTGAATGGCGCGATAAGCTTTGGAATCAACTATTCGAAGGGCAATCAAGCAACTCAATACAGCTTCGGCACGGAAGGCGATTATGTGCGGGAGCGATGGGCTCTACAAGGGTCTTTTAATTCGAACCTCTCGTCTAATACTGGTGCGGATACATCCACGCGAAACCAGTTGACCGTGAGTGGCTATCATCTTCTTCGATGGAACAATTACTTTTACCAGGGTATTGGATCATTCCTTCAGAGTTCAACACAGGGCATCGACTCGCAGGCAACTTTGGGCGGTGGCATCGGACGATTTGTGAAGAAATCCGACCGTGTTAGCTTCGCCCTCGTGGGTGGCCTGGCGTGGCAAAATACTTTGTATCAACAATCCGCCGGTTCCACGAGTCCACAGAACGCAACTGCCGCGCTGATCGCAGCGCAATTCAAATTCTTTCGATTCAAGAAGACAAACCTGTCAGCCACCGCTCTGGCTCTCCCCGTGCTCTCCGAAATGGGGCGGTTCCGATTTCAGGCGAATGCTTCCTACTATCTCAAACTCTTCAGCAATCTCTCGTGGGACATGTCGTTTTATGGCAACTGGGACAACCGTCCGCCACCGACTTTCTCCGGAAGCGACTATGGAACTAGCTCCGGCCTTCGCTGGACCTTTGGCAATAAGTAACATCGGCGTGCATAGCTATAGTTCACGCTCTTTGTAGAGCAACGCGCCCTCGCGCGCGTTTCGTCCTGCGTTCTGCGTTTGCCAAAAACTGTAAATATTGTCAGTTGTGAACGCGACACATCGCATCTAGCTTGTGCATCGGCGGTCCGTTCCCTGTTAAGACCCCGGCAACATTAGAAGAAGTTAGGCGAGCATTAAGCCAAGGCGACAAAGGGGAACGATGGCCGGTAGCCGCGGGCCGCTTCGCTGATTGAGCGTCGCACACCGCGATAGCTAAGAGGGCAACGTCCATGAAACCTGAACGCGTAGGTCTGTTCCGGCATTCCACACTTTTGCTCTTATGGTTAATTGCCGGCGGCACTCAGTCTGTTTGGCCGCAATCCGATAACGCTGCGAAGCCGGAGATACAGCAACTGCAAGGCAAGCTCGAACTGATGCAGACGCAGATGCAGCAATTGAAAGACGAAATCGTTGCGCTACAGCATGCGGAACAACAACCATCTGCAACCGAAGTCGCGTTGCAGGCTCCGGCAACGGGAACACCAGTAACCGAAGTTGCAACGCAGACTCAGGAACCTGCGGCAAAACCCGCCGCCGAGGCGACGCCACCAGAGAAGGGAACAATCGAGATTTACGGCTTTGCAATGTTGGACTCTGGATATGAGTGGGGACAGACAGATCCAAACTGGTTTGATGTTGTGCGGCCAACCAAGTTGGACTCGTTTCCTGATGAGTTTGCTCCGGATGGAAAAGTTTATTTTAGTGTTCGCCAGAGTCGATTCGGCGTAAAGACTTCCAATCCAACCAAGTTTGGCGATCTGAAAACTATCTTCGAGTTTGAACTGTTCGGGACGGGAGTCGATGCCGGCCAGACTACCTTTCGCCTTCGCCACGCTTACGGCGAACTGGGGCACTTTGGTGGCGGTCAATACTGGAGCCCGTTCATGGATATCGACGTATTCCCAAACTCGGTCGAGTATTGGGGACCTACCGGCATGGTCTTCTTCCGCAACGTGCAATTTCGCTGGATGCCGATTAAGGGCAAAAGTCGCGTGACAATCGCGCTCGAGCGCCCCGGTGCCAGCGCCGATCAAGGGGTTTACGCTAATCGTATTGAACTTCAGGGCGTGAAGCCTAAGTTTGATATGCCTGATATCTCGTTCGACGCAAGGTTAGGCAGATCATGGGGATACTTCCAAGTAGCAGGAATACTTCGCAAGATCAGCTGGGTTGACCTTAATCGAACAGCAGAGCGTGATCTAAGTGACACCGTCTGGGGCTGGGGAATCAACCTAAGCTCGAATGTCAAGTTAGGCAAAAGTAACACTGGACGCTTTCAGGTAGTGGGAGGGGAAGGTATACAGAACTACATGAACGATGCTCCTACTGATGTTGGCATCGAAAATAACTTTTCCGATCCAAGAAAGCCCATAAAAGGTGTTCCGCTCCCCCTCGTCGGGGTAGTCGCGTTCGTCGATCATAGCTGGAATGAAAAGTTCACCTCGTCCGTCGGCTACTCGTTGGAAAATATCTGGAATTCAGACGCACAGGCCGCAAATGCATTTCACCAGGGACATTACGCCTTGACGAACCTCCTTTACTCGCCAATCAAGAATGTCATGCTGGGCGGGGAATTCCAGTGGGGTCGTCGGGTTAATTTCGCCGATGGATTTAACGTTAATGACTACCGCGTGCAGTTTTCATTCAAAGTAAATTTCTCCAAGACATTTGAGTATTGATGCACGCCGCGAAATGTTCGCGGCGATGCAATCTATCTCGGGACGCCACTACTCTTGCGTCCGCTGAGCCTCGAAGCTGAACCTCGAAGAAGTACTAACGCGCGGTAGTCCCGGAAACTGTAAGTATTGTCAGTTGTGCTCGCTGCATACACCTCCTATGTTGGCTCCATAGACGACGGGAGTAGAGGTGATACCGCTTTTTCAGAAGGGGATTCCGACATGTCAAACAAGAAGCGTGAAAAGATCCAGCAGCCCACCGAGATGAAAGAAAAAGCTGCGCTGCGTGCCTCTGACGCAATGCAGCCACAGATCCCCAAAGGTGTAGATCGCCGGGCGTTCATGATGCGTAGCGCAATGATTGGGGCGATGAGTGTAATGACGGGTAGCCCCATTTCTGCCCAAGAAAAGACAGAGAAGGCGGCGAGCACTACTGCAAAGACAGGTACGGCACCAACACCACCGCTTTCTCCGAGCCTGGATGTCGTCAAGAAGGGCAAGGGCCCAGTCTTGACGGTCATAGATGAGTTCTACAAGGTTGGGCCGGGCCCATCGAGCTCGCACACGATTGGCCCGATGCGCATTACCTACGATTTTTATCAAAGGGCAACGAAACTGCCCGCCGACAAGCTGGAAAAGGCAACGGCCTTCAAAGTGAACCTTTTCGGAAGCCTCAGCGCTACCGGTAAGGGCCACGGCACAGAACGGGCAGCGTTAGCGGGCCTCGTGGGAAAAGAGCCGGCAACCGTAGACCCGTTGTTTCTCGACAGCTTGCGAGACAAGCCCGACCAGGTGTTCCCGGTAAAGCTCGGCAGCAAATCTATCAACGTGAGCTTGAAGGACATCATTTACGATGCCACGAAGGGCGACTTCAAGCACCCGAATACGATGACCGCAAAGCTTTTAGCCGGAAACGATGTGCTGCTCGAACAGGAATACTATTCAATAGGCGGCGGATTCATTGAGTGGAAAGGTTATGTCCCACCGAAGAAGAATCCCCCGAAGTACCCTTTCTCGACGATGAAAGAGCTTCGCGCTCACGCAGACAATAACAAGATCACGATCGCAAAGGTAATGCTTGCCAACGAGATGTCGATCGCGGGCAGGTCGGAAGAGGAGGTTTATGCCTTCGTCGACAAGATCACTAACGCAATGGTCGCGACGGTAAAGTCGGGGCTGTCAATGCCGGAGGATGACGTGCTGCCCGGTCCGATCAAACTGCATAGCAAGGCAGCGACAGTTTACAAGCGCGCCATGGATGAGTCGTATCAATCCGATAGAGGCATAGGAGTGCTTTCAGCATATGCTCTGGCGGCTTCCGAAGAGAACGCACGCGGCCACCTCGTTATCACTGCGCCGACCGGCGGCTCCGCCGGCGTTATGCCGTCTCTGGTTTATGGGCTCGGCGAAGGTGGGCGGAAGCTTCCACCAGAGAAAATCCGCGACGGCATGCTCGCGGCCGCGGCGGTCGGCTATCTCTGTAAACATCACGCGACTTTGTCGGCAGCCGAGGGCGGTTGCCAGGCGGAGATTGGTGTGGCGTCTTCAATGGCAGCCGCACTGATCGCTACAACGCACGATGCGGAATCGCGGGTGGTCGAGAACGCGGCGGAATCGGCGTTAGAACATCATCTTGGCATGACATGTGACCCAGTCGCCGGCTACGTGCAGGTTCCGTGCATTGAGCGCTGCGCATTCGGTGCTGTGAAGGCTTGGACAGCCTATGCAATCGCCAGCAACGAGATTGCGTCCAGACACCGCATCGATTTCGACGCGACCGTGATGGCGCTGGCCCAGACCGCCAAGGACATGAACAGCAAGTATAAGGAAACCAGCGAAGCGGGATTGGCTCTTTCCGTGGTGCTTTGCTGAGTGATCGAGAGGAGTCCCCGTCGGATCGGTGCGGGCCGACGTCTATTTGTGCGAATCATTCTGATCTAGGAAGCGCTACGCCGACACTAAGTGACAGTCGTGGCGCGATTCCTACGATTGTTTAGGAGAACTGTCAACACTTAGTCAACTACAGCATGAAAGTGTTCAAGGTGGTAGACGCGAACATCTATGCCAGCTATGACGATTCGCTCTTCTATCTACGGGTGTTCAGCAGTATTGGCATTATCAGCGTTTTTCGCGACTTCTGCGCTGGGGCAGGCTCCATCGTCGTCATCAGCCAGCATGGAGCAGGAAATTGAAAACCTCCGAGCTGAAAACGCAGCCTCACGAGAGCTCCTCAAGGCCTTAGCAGATAAGGTCGACAAACTCCAGCGGCGGTTGGATGGGGAGCCTGCGACCGTGGTTCATGAATCCCCCCCTGTTACTCCTCCTTCAACGGAACAACTGACCACAACTCCCCTTGCGGCGCAGCCCGCAATCATTAAACCGGCCAGCGAACCGCCACAGATGGCCGTAAGTCAGACTCCGGCAGCGAATGTCGCGTCGAGTACCTCACCAGCGGTAGCACAGCTGGTAGAAAGTACACAGACAAACGACGATCGTTATAGAGATGGAATAGTGATCTGGGAAAATCCCGAAAACGCCAAGGTGCCTTTGCTGTTGAAGTTTAACGTCAATACCCAATTGCGATATCTAAACACTCTTGATAGCAACAGAACGTTCACCGACCACTTGGGCGTTACCCGCGATGTTCATGTGCGCAACGACATCACAGTGAATCGCGCAATGTTCATCTTAGGTGGCTACATTTTCGACAAGAGGGCGCAGTATAGCTTCACGGTCTGGACATCCGCCGGAGCCGCATCGATCGTCGTAGCCGGCAACATTGGCTGGCGATTCAGCAAGGCTTTGACGCTAACCGCAGGTTACACTGGCGTTCCGGGCAGCAGATCACTGGTTGCCACGTTTCCATTTTTCACGGCAACCGATAGGAGCATGGCTGACAACTTCTTCCGCCCCGGGTTCACTCAAGGCGCCTGGGCGCACGGAGAACTCGTAAAGGGGCTCAATTACTTGGCGTTCGTCGGCAACGGTCTCAATACCCTGAGTATCTCGGCGAACAAGATCGATACGAATCTGGTGCTTTCCGGCAGCCTCTGGTGGGAGCCACTGGGACCCTACGGAGAACCCGGTAAATCACGCCAAATGTACGATGATTATTTCGCGTCCAAGAAAGTTCGTATTCGACTAGGTACTGCGTTTACAAGATCCCGGGAGAACCGTTTTTCAGATCTTGATCAATCCAGTCCCGAGAACACCTCAATATACAATTCCGACGGCGTGCAGGCCTTCGCGACCGGAGCGTTTGCGCTTGGTGTAACACTCCAGGATGCCACGTATAAGATGTGGGCGGTCGACGGCGGCATGAAATGGAACGGACTTGCGATCAACGGGCAATACTTCCTGCGCTGGCTAGATGATTTCGTCGCCGACGGACCGCTTCCGATCGCATCCACATTTGACCATGGCGGTGAGCTTTCGGCGGGTTACTTCGTCAAGCCGAAAAAATTGATGCCGTATGCCCGAGTATCATGGGTGCGCGGGCAATTCGGCAACTCTTATGAGTATGGGGCCGGACTAAAGTGGCATTTCGTTCCGACCGAGCGGCTATGGTTGACCACAGAGCTGTTCCGGATTAACAAAGCTCCTTACAGCGGGGCCTTCACTCCGTATACCGCGGGGATGACGGGTTGGGTGCCGATGGTGCAGGCGCTCCTCGCTTTTTGACGATCAAACGCGCATACCCCGTTCGTTAATTCGAGTTGGACCCTTTTATACGTTTCCAGGTTTTCCCCGACAATTGTGATTGGGGCGATAGTCGAAGCTGCCGTCCACGATCGTGCGAGAACAGTCACTTCTTACAGTGTCCGCGCGTAAGAAGACGCTCTACATTTGTTTTCCGAAAACTGCTCATTCCGTAAAACCGCGATCTTGGACTCGAGCACAGGCAGCTAAGGAGCACTTATGCAGAGCATCGGATCTAAGAGTGTGCTGATCGCTTTCTGCGTCAGTAACCGATCTATGGCACAAGTTCTTGTAACGGGATTTCGTCAAATATGTACTCCGATCGTGCTCGCCCTTGTTCTCACACTGGCTCTTTCGGTTTCGCCGACTTCCCTGCTGGCGCAGGCACCCGCATCATCGTCGACGGCCAGCCAGAAGCCTGCCCCATCGTCGGCCAACACACGAGTTGAGAAGGATCTGCTGGGAGAAAAACAGATCCCCGCAGATGCCTACTACGGCGTGCAGACCGCACGCGCGCTAGAGAACTTCCAACTCTCCGGCGTACTGATCAACCATTACCCCGGATTTGTTGAAGCCTGGGCCATGGTCAAGCTGGCAGCAGCACGTGCCAACACTGACGTAGGCGCGATGAAGAAGGAGCGGCTCAACGCTATCGAGAAGGCTAGCCAGGCAGTACTCGATGGAAAATACCACGATCAATTCATAGTCGATTGGTATCAGGGCGGCGCTGGAACCTCCACCAACATGAACGCCAATGAGGTGCTGGCAAATGTAGGGCTCGAGTTAACCGGTCACAAGAAGGGTGAGTATCAGTATCTGGAGCCGCATGATGATCTGAACATGTCGCAATCCACCAACGATTCCTATCCAACGGCGATCAAGGTGGCAATTCTGCTGCGCAACGACAGACTCGTCGCTGAATTGCAGAAACTCACGGCGTCCTTCCGCGCGAAAGGCAATGCCTACATCGAGATCGTCAAAATGGGGCGTACAGAATTGCAAGACGCCGTACCAATGACCGTGGGCCAGGAGTTCCATGCATTTGCAGCTTCACTCGACGACGAAATCGCTGGGCTTAGGGACGCAGAGAAATCTCTCTATGCGGTGAACATGGGCGCCACCGCCATCGGCACCGGAATCAATGTGCCGAAAGGATATTCCGAAAAAGTCGCGGAGCACTTGGCGAAGATCACCGGCAAACCAATCGTTCCCGCCTCCGACATGCTTGCCGCGACATGGGACCAGCACGGGTTCGTTGTTTACTCCGCCGCCCTCAAGAGCCTTGCGATCAAGCTGTCAAAGATCTCTTCAGACCTGATCCTATTAACTTCGGGACCACGTGCCGGATTGTCGGAGATCGATCTGCCGGCATTGCAACCCGGTTCCTCGATCATGCCCGGCAAAGTGAACCCAGTCGTCCCGGAAGTCATGAATCTTGTGACCTTCCGTGTAATGGGCAATGACTTTGTAACAACGTTGGCTGCCCATTCGGGACAGCTTCAACTGAATGCCTACGAGCCAATCGAAGGACTAGCCATTCTTGAATCACAACATCTGCTGTACACCACCTCAACCTTGTTCCGGACAAAATGTGTGGACGGAATTACCGTCAACGAGAAGGTGTTGGCCCGTTACATGGAGACAACCGTGGGAATCGTCACAGCTCTAAATCCCGTGTTGGGCTATGAGAAGGCGACGGAATTGGCCCAAGAAGCTTACAAGAGCGGAAAAGGGATCCTCGAGGTCATCCGCGAGAAAAAGGTGCTGACCGAGGCCCAGATCAAAGATCTACTCGACCCGGTAAAGCTCACAAATCTGGACAAGAGCAAATACCAGGCAACACCGAATAAGTAGCAGTTGCACGAGCGCTGCGCGCAAAACGCCAGGCTCTGAAAAGGAGGGTCTATGAAACCCTTTCACAGAATTCAATCATTATTTCTCGTTCTGACGCTGGTTGCCGCCTGCTCGTATTCGCTTGCGCAAACCCCAAAAAACATCGTGATCCTTGCCACCGGAGGAACGATCGCAGGTGCCGGTGGCACGGGTACACAGTCGAGTTATACCTCTGGTGCTGTTGGCATCGACACCATGGTGAATGCCGTTCCGGGTATCGAGAAGTTGGCAAACATCAAGGGCGAGCAGATTTCGAATGTCGGATCCCAGGACATGTCGTTCGAAATCATGCTGAAGCTTGCTAAGCGGATCAATGAATTGCTGCCCACCTCGGGCGTAGATGGAATCGTGGTCACGCATGGCACGGACACAATGGAGGAAACTGCGTACTTCCTCAACTTGGCTGTGAAGAGCGACAAGCCCGTTGTGATGGTCGGATCGATGAGGCCTTCGACCGCCGTGAGTGCGGACGGCCCTCTAAACCTTTATAACGCAGTCGCGGTCGCAGCTGATCCCAATGCAAAAGGCCGAGGAGTCTTGGTTGTGATGAACGATCAGATTCACGCTGCACATTCACTGACGAAAACGAGCACGACCGCCATCCAAACTTTCATGTCACCGCTACGCGGGGTCGTCGGCGTTTGCGCCTACGGCAAGAACGATTGGTACAACAATCCACCGTGGAAGCACACGACGCAAAGTGAATTTGATATCTCCAAGGTAACGAAACTGCCGCGCGTGGATATTGTTTTCGTCGCTGCCGACATGTCGCCTGATCTGATTGACGCCAGTGTCAATGCTGGCGCGAAGGGGATCGTTCTGGCCGGAGTGGGCAACGGCAATATGAACAAGGCTTCGCTCGACGCGGCCGCAAGAGCGGTCAAAAAGGGCGTGGTGGTGGTTCGCAGCAGCCGTGTGGCTACCGGGTTGGTCGATCGCAACGTCGAAGTGAACGATGATGAGCTCGGATTCATTGCGTCGGATGAGCTCAATCCACAAAAATCAAGGATCCTTCTTTCGCTAGCGCTGTTGAATCAGACTCAGCCCGCGAAGTTGCAGGAGATGTTCAGAACTTACTGATCGGCAAACCATGAAAGCTCTGTTGCTACTGTTTGCGATCATCTGCCTCGCGGAAGACCATGCGTACGCCCAAGAGAAGGAATCGCCGCCCACGAACCCTCCCGCGGACAACAGTCAAGCGACCCTGGCGCAGAACAGCCAGGATGCTTCGCAAGCAGAGCCAACAGAGACACTCGAAAATACTCTCGATGCGACTGAAGCTGACGAGCGACCGAAGCGCAGTCTTGTTCGCTGGAATCAATATCAGGGTCCGTATTTCACACTGCGTTTCGGAGCCGGGTTTCTCGTCGACGTGGCTGGTTTTGCCCAGGACGAGAACAGCAAACGACAGATCGAGATGCACCCGGATGAGAGACTTCGCGACTTTCGCTTCATACTTGGTGGAAAACTTTTCCCCAACTTAGAACGGTCCATCACCTGGAGCGTCGGGGTCATGTATGACGGGCCAAATCACCAATGGCTGATCCGGCAGACCGGAGTGATGGTCGCCGTACCTGAACTCTGGGGGCACTTCTTCGTAGGACGTACCAAGGAAGGGTTTTCCCTCAACAAAGTCATGGTCGGGTACGACGGTTGGACAATGGAACGCGCGACGATCAGCGATGCGTCCATACCGATTCTCGCCGATGGCATCAAATGGCTCGGTTATTTGCCGAAGCACAAGTTTATTTGGAATGTTGGATACTTTAACGACATATTTTCGAAGGGCCAATCCTTTTCGACATATTCAAGTCAGGAAGTCGTAAGACTGATATTTCTGCCAATACTTTCCGAGAAAGAAAACAAGGTGCTCCACCTTGGTGTCAATTTTCGCTTTGGCAAGCCCGCCGAGAACAAACTTCGACTTAGGTCACGCCCCGAAGCATTTCCCGCCCCGTATTTTGTCGATACGGGCTCATTCCAATCGGACTCAACACGCATGGTGGGGTACGAAGCCTACTATCGCCCCAATCGTTGGCTGTTCGGCAGCGAATATTGGTGGGTGCATGTATCGTCAAAGACCGAGCATGACCCGTTGTTCCATGGAGGTGATATCGCTGTATCGTACTTGTTCAATGACGCTACTCGCGTTTACAACACGGTGGGAGGGTATTTTAGAGGCGTCTCCCCTAAGCGTTCGGTATTCCAAGGAGGACCCGGAGCATGGGAAGTCGTGCTTCGATACTCCTACATCGACCTCGATGACAAGAACGTGCGGGGAGGCACCTTCAGCAGGATCACTCCGATGGTCAACTGGCACCTTTCGGACAACGTTCGACTGGAAATGGCTTACGGCTACGGCCACCTGAATCGATTTGATCTCAAGGGCAATACTCACTTCTTCCAGAGCCGCATTCAATTGACGTTCTGAAGGGCTGTGGCTGTGAGAGACCATGTTGTGTCGGAGTCGCTTTAACGTCTTTTTGCTGTGGTTGCAATCAGAGAGACGGGCCGATTGATTGGCAAATCGTCGGTGGAATGCTCGTCTTTCCAGTCATCAGTCCCTCACGCTTTTCACGGACTTGCCAGATATAACGTTTCGCCTGGAGTGTTATAGAGTCCCATGACACATCTTCTGAACTACCCTTGGTTGTTCGGAATCCTCTTCGCTTTGCTGCTGGCGGCTGTTCTCGAAATTGGACGCCGGATCAGCATGCCTGCGCGACTTCACGGAGACGCTGAACGCAAAGAACAAATCGTGGCGATTCGCGACGGACTGTTTGTTCTCATTAGTCTGCTGATCGGATTTACGCTGAGCCTCGCAGCAAACCGCTATTTCGACCGTCGTTCATTGGCTGTACAAGATGCGATTTCCATCCGGACCACGTACCATCGTGCCGCAACCCTGCCTCAACCGTATCGAGAGCATTCTCAAACGCTGCTCCGGGAATACGTGGCTGCACGCCGAGAACTTACCAGCGCTTACCTCAGCACCGACAAGCCGGCAGTAGATCGATCGCAAGGCATCCAAAACCAACTTTGGACTGATGCAGCGGCAGTAGCAGAATTCGATCGTAACGATATCACGGGCGGCTATATCAGCTCACTTAACGAGATGATCGATGTCCATGAAAAGCGAATTGCCGCTTCCGAAAACCGCGTTCCCCTAACCATTTGGGCCCTGATAATTTGTGTTTCGCTCATTGCAGCATTCACGCGCGGCCTGACGTTGATGTCTCGTTCTTGGTTCAACTTGGTGCTCGTTCCACTCACAATTGCTGTCGTCGTGGCTTTGATCGCTGACTTGGATACCCCCGGTAGGGGTTTCATTCGAATTGAACAGAAAGCCATGCAGCGCCTTGACGCCGATCTCAAAGCTGAGTCGTCACACTAGCCAGATAAGATCTCGACAGCAACGGGCAGCGCCACTATTCGCGATCCCAGCGTTCAGATCTAGCTATTCGCGCGATTGAGCGAGAGCTTGCTGCAAGAATCCACCCTGGGAGCCACTGTCACAATTAACAGGAGCTTGGATGTGCGGCGTTTGATATCGTCCGCCCGTGCTAGGGATATCGATGTTCGCCTGTCTTCCGCCAAATTTGGCCACACCGATTTGGGCTACCCGCGAACACCACATTTGTCGGAACTTGCACCAGGGGTGCGAGTCATGATGGCAAAGCCGAATCTTCCGCGCATCTTGATCGCCGACGATCACACGCTTGTGGCCGAAGCATGCAAAGCCCTTCTGGAGAAGAACTACGAAGTGGTTGGTATCGTATCGAACGGGCGTTCCCTTGTGCAGGCTGCCGCAAAACTCATGCCGCACCTCGTCATTATTGACATCGCAATGCCACTGCTGAACGGATTGGACGCGGGCGAACAAATTAAAGATCTCCTGCCCAAGGCGAAGCTCGTGTACGTCACCATGAACGATGACCCTGATCTTGTCGCTGAGGCATTCCGGCGCGGAGCCTCTGGCTATTTGCTGAAAACATGTGCTGCCTCGGAACTAGCAACCGCTGTGCGGGACGTCCTGAGCGGAAAAACATTCATCTCCGCCGCAATTAGACGAAGCGATAATTCCGTGCTTCATCAGCAGGTGCGCCGCCGGGACCAAGCAGAGAAGCTCACGCGACGACAGCGCGAGGTGCTTCAACTCTTGGCGGAAGGCAAAGCAATGAAAGAAGCCGCCAGCGCGTTGAATCTCGCACCTCGGACCATAGCGTTTCACAAGTACCGAATCATGAAAGTGCTCAATGCAAAGACCAACTCTGATCTGGTTCAGTACGCCATCAAACACCACTTGATTGCGGCCTAGATGCTTAGGTCGAGGTTTGTCCCTTCGTCGGACCAAATTCAGTGACATCGCTTGATCATCACCGCAGTGAGATCGTCTTGCTGCGGAGTTCCGTTCGCAAAATTCAGAACGGAATCGTAAAGCTCGGCGATTATCACTTCAGGTTCTCGCTCGCTGAATTGTTTCATGATTGCACCAATCCGCTCGGCTCCAAACTGTTCTCCAGCGGCGTTCTCCCATTCAAAAAAGCCATCCGTAATCAGGAGCACGCTGTCGCCGGGTTTCAGGCAGAATTTTTCAGGTACCGCCTCCCATAAATCCGGGAAGATCCCCAGTGGAAATGCTTGCGCTTGTATAAACCGTACCGATTGGTTTTCCGACGAGTACGTGAAGATCGGCCCATGCCCCGCGGAAAGGAGTTCTATCTGGTCGCTTCCCTCTTGGCATATCGCTGCGACGAACGTCGCAAAACGCTCTGGACTGAGGTCTTCAGTAAAAGAATGGTTTATGTTCTTGAGCATCACTTCCAGGCGATCATGCACACTGAAGCTCGCCCGTGAGTACGCGCGGCACACCGAAGCCAAAATCGCAGGGCCTATGCCATGGCCTGTAACATCTGCCAGAAATACGATCCAACGTCCATCGGGCAATTTCTTCCAATCATAGAAGTCTCCGCCGGTGTGGTCCGCAGCTCGACTCCAACCGTCTATCTCGAATCCGGCAATTTGAGGTCGAACTTTTGGCAAGAGCGATTGTTGAATGGTGCGCGCAATCTGAAGATCGTGTTCAACTTGCTTCAGTCGGTGTTGGGTGTCAGCTTCACGAAGTGCGGCTTCGACATGCCCGCGGATCTCGGCCGCTACCCCAGCAGCCAGCCCGCCCATGACCAGAAGCACAAAGGCGAAATAGACCACCGCTGTCTGTGTCACCGTGAATCCCTCGGGTCCTTGAACGAAATGCCAACCTGAGAGGTAAGCAGCCGATAGATATCCGAGCGTCGAAACGATTCCGCACACCCAGCACAGTTTCGGAGTCAACCGTAGAACGGACAGGAGAATGAACGGAAAGAAGGCAAGTGCCCACGGTGTCGCCAAGGGCCGATAGTCAGCCATCAGTCGAGTGCTCACCAGGAATGCGACACCGATGGCAGGAAAGAGGCACTCAATGACGCTGCTGACGTACCACGTTGAACTGGAGATATCTTTGCCAGACTGCAAGCTCTGGTTCACCGCACGAAACAGACCCAGTTCGAACACGATCATTACGGCAGATGCAACCAGGCTCCAGCCGCTCATTGCCGAGCCCAAAACGAAAATGCGCACGCCCGCCAGTACCGCAAAGAACAAAACAAACGCAATCACGCCTACGATTCGCTTCTTCTCACTCTCAAGAAGAGCCTGGCGGAATGCCGGCGATGCCTTGCGCAAATGTTGAATTGAATGGATCATCGCGGTAAGTACGAGACGATTGCCCTGCCTTCGGGACTAAAGCGCTTGAGTCACGTCGCGGGGACGAGTCATTGAGAGCTGGCAAGTCTCCGGAGTCTCCCTATCAGCGTGTCTTTAGATCGCCGAGCCAGCGCAGCGCGCGGAGCCCAGGCAGGAAACAGTATTCGCCTCCTCGTGTGACCACGAATCGTGGTAAGCCCTGTAGTCTTTTTCGCAGTGGCCGCTTGGGGATGTCGAACATGCTGTCTCCATTTTGTGCACCGGAAATAGGATCTCTACCGAGTGTACCTCCAAAGAATGTGCTGTCATTCATCCATTCGGATTGAACGAATTCGAACTGCCGCCCTAAATTTGCTCCAACAAAAGCGAACATCAACCCTCGGTCGATACCGTCGTCGTCTAACACTCCGTCCGGTAATTCGGGGCCATACGACGTTCCACGGCGGATCATTCGGTGGATACGAGCAACCCCTGCAATTTCCGCGTCGCGAGGGTTCATGCGCCGAACGTGGGAACCTGCCGGCGTATGGTAGCCAATCGGATCATCTTCTCTAAATGAGAAATCGTTGTTGCGAGTGGAATCAGCACCAAGCTCCGGGTTGTCGTGCATTGGACACAAAGCTAGGGGAGCTCCGCTGCGCCAGCGCCCCATCATCTTTGCGGCTAGAAGTTCTTCCGCTGCTGGACTGGTGGAATTCTCCTGGAGATACCTCCGGAAAGCAGCCACACGTTGATGCAGCTTGCGGAAAACAACATAACTTCCGTTACGGCCTAGAATGCTAGGCTGCGGGATAGAGGGCGTTTCACCCATTTCGTCCGGATAGCCCAGGACAAATTCACCCGCTTTCAAAGGCCGCTCGTTCGGATTCGTGCTGGGGATATTACTTCCTTCGACTGCAGGGTGGCTGATTCCGTCTCTGAATCCGAAGGCTTCTCTCTCACCAGGACGAACATGACAGTCCTGTCGCCAGATCGCCGTGATGCCCCGTAACTCTTGATAAGCTTTCCGTGCTCGCTCCATTGCAACTTCAAGGTGTTGGCTGTCTGGAGAAAGCGCAGTGACCACGACGTGGACATCGGCTGATCCAAGTGGCTTCTCCCAATGCTCAGGACCGCTCTCTCCCGTGTCTCCCAAGAAGGCGGCCCGCGCCAACATCCCCTGCTGAAACTGTGATGAGAAAGTGTTGAGCGAAGTTGGTGGCACGCCGAGCGTTTTGAGGCCTTGAAACGTCAGCGCAACACTTACCCAAGTGTCGCGCGCCGGAGTTTCCGGTTGTGCCGCTGATGTGACGACCGCGCTCAAGCGACGCATCAGTTCTCGACCCGCTTCGCGTTCGTCGAGACGAAGCAACACATATGTCGCTACATATGGACTGGGTCGCGGCCGGAGCACTCCACTCTGGATGTCGTCGAGTTCAAGAACAGGTTCACTCATGCGGTCCCCCGCCCCTCGCCCGAAATTCCTGTCAAACTGAGGGAGCTGGCGATTTGAACGGAATGTGCTGCTGGATCCAACGACACCAGATAGCTGACGGTCTTGCGACGACTACACACACAAATACCGACGACCTTTTAAGGACGACGTCCCACCGGTGTGTAGACTTTCCGATCGATATTTAACACTCCGACGGCCGGAGCGGCGGCTGGAGTTTGGGCCAGGTCATTTTCCAGGTTCTCGTGCAACGCGCTGAGCACTTCGTGCTGCATCATCGCAACCCGATATCTTTCGGCGATCAAATATTCTGCTTCATCGCTTCTGATTCGATTGTCACGCTTTGCCTGCGAAATGCTCGCAAGCTCAGCGGACAGCCGGTTTGCAACGCGGATCATTTCATTTTCATATTCTCTGAGAACGTCGGCCGGCCCCAACGGCAAGTCAGGTTCCCCTGCGGAAAGTATTCCGTCGATCACTTTGTCTGTCGAGATTGTCCCTTTCGCCAGAATCTGTTGCACGACTGGCGGCTCGTCTGTTGGACTCGACTGGCGGACCCGGGGGGTTTGAGCGCTCCCGACGAACGGAATCACAAGAATCGACAATATGGCGACGACGAAGTATTTCAATTTGCTTTTCCGCTCCTGCTCGGTTCAAGCGCAGTCAAACCATCGACACAATTGAACGCATGCTATGAACCACCTTCGATCTCGTCAACTGGAAGAAGTGACAGAAGTTGAAGTGACAGACATTTTCAGTGCCTATTCCCGGCTTTGTGCCGCAAAACGCAGGCACTCTGCATACAAGAAAAAAGGGGCCCTCTCGCTAAGCGCATGGCTTATTGATCTAGGTCCCCTTGGCGTGGCCCATGCGGTCCTATTTTGACTTCGGTGGCGGAGGAGGATAGTTCTTCAAAAGCTTTGCCACCGCCTTTGCCAGGTTCTTTTGTTGTTTTTCGGGCTTAGCTTTCGGGTCGATTGTCTTGCTGGCAACGCCGCGCCAAGCCAATTCATGCTTCTTCGCGTCGTACATGTCGACCGCTAACTGTCCCACGTAAATAGTGGAAGTTTGCCCAGTCGTCATGCCGCCACCCCCGCCGTACCAGCCTCCCCCGTACCATCCGGGGCCATATCCCCAGCCGCTATCAAAGGACGTGTACTGCTTCTCTGTGCCAATTCCAGCCTGATAGCCAACATAGAGGTCGGCGGTCTCTGCATCGGTCTTCGTAAGGCCTTTCTTGGCGAGTTCCGCATCCACTGCATCCTTGATCTGTCTGTCGCGAAGATCGTCGATCTTCGTAGCATCCTTCATTACCACCCACTTGTAAGTCTTGTACTGCGAAAAGTCTCCGTTCTTGTCGAAGTTGTAACGTACGTCTTGGGCGAAGGCCGTGCATACGGCCAGCAAGCACAGTGCGATTGAAAAAAGAGCAATCTTCCTCATGGTGAGACTCCGTCTTTCTATCGTTAACATTCCCTTCAGTTCGAAGGTTCTTACAAACCCCAACTCGAAGCGCAGTGGTCACATGCGCGAATTGCTCTGCAAACAGGCTGTTGCACCGTTGTGCTCGTGTATCTTCCCTTCCTCGGACGACCTTCCGCTAGAAGGTGTATGAGCCAGTAACTTGCATCGAATACCCCTGAAACGTAGAACGATTCGAAAACTCCTTGAAATACTTAAAGCCCAAGCCTGCTTTTCGCTTGGGGAAACTAGAGTTCACCGCGAACCCAAGTGCATTGATGGCATAGCGCTCCTTGGATGCAGCCACCGAGACCGTAGGCCCGGTTTTGGCAGTGGCCTGCCTTTGTTCATATCCAACTAATCCGATCTGAAGCTGGACATCGCGCATGGGAAACCCACCCAAGAGCGAGTAATCCAGATCAATCGTATCGCCCGGACGAACGGCGGTCCCTTCCTGAGTGGTGTGAAATTCGTACATCTGAAACGCAGACAAGACGAGGCGCTTGTTGCTTGTCAAATAGATCGTTTGTCCAGAAGAGAGGGCATGAGTCCAATAGCCCGAACCAACGTTATCCGTCGCGTTCACCACAAATCGACCGGTTGGCGCAAGAAATCCGTAGATTGCACGGATAGCAATGCGTTCCCGATTCCATCCCAGAATGAACGGCATGTAATACGAATCGGCGAATCCGCCACCGCCACTGACTCTTCCCTGCACATCTGATGTAAGGCTGTTCTTGGCAAACGGGAGACTCGCTGCCGCCGAGTATCGGGCTCCGCCAACGAACGTTTTCTTGCTCACCCATGCCAATGTATTCATGTCCATGAGGACATAATTTTCGCCCGTGACTGACAGCGTCTGGCCGCCATCGTCTTTGGCGTGATCGCGCGAATAAAAAAGGAGCTGGTTGGCATAGGTAAAACCGGGATGGGGCGTCACACCAGAATTGGTCGCACTCATTCCGAGGGGATAAACACCTCGATTCTGCGCATGTGCTCGCATCATTAAAATCCCGACCCAACCCGCCAATAAGATCCAGCTCCGGATTTGCACCGAACCACCTTACTTAGTCGCGAGGTTCTTCCAGAAGTTATGCAAACCGGCATCACCGCCGAACAACGTTGTGAAGATGGTGGAATCTGCCAGCAATATGTCGCCCGCGCGATCGTCGCGTGGTGGCATCCACAGGAACATATTGAATTCTCGGTTGCCAGCTTCCACGAACGGATGCGGCTTAGACACATCAATCGGCTGTCTAGCCAACACATGAATAGCTCTCGGATCATCCGTGGTCACGGCATAGTGTGGCAGGTGCATATGAAAGACGAACGTCGCCACGTCTGTCATCCATCCCCTGGTGTCCAGGTCTCTTGTCACGGAAAGAGGAACGGTTCGTTTTGTCCCTTCGATGGTAGCCGGGCGAAGACCGTATCGATTTTCAACGGGCACACCAAGGCCCTTCATCACCGACCGTGTGTACTTTCCAAACCGCTGCTGTCGTGGAACCAAGGGGTCGCCATGGTGGGAATACTCCATCTGGCGCTCTGTTAAATTGTCGGAGACCCCCACGTCATGATGAGGACCGAGGATGAGACAAGTGCCTTCGCGTCTTAGAAAGTTTTGCAGCGCTTCAATCTCGCCCGAAGAAGCCTCCTGCTCCGTCACGATGTGATCCAAACCGAACACCATCAACGTGTCCGTGTCAGCGAGGATTCGGTCGTCGATCGGTAACCTTTGCCCCGCTTGGTCAATCCTCTGATACACCGCCACAGGCTGGCCCGTGACCTCGCCGATAAGATTCTGAAAACTCACAAGTGACAAATGAAACAGCTCAAGAGTTCCGGCAATCCCCTGGAGAAACATCTTTTCCGAGTACTCCACCGACTCATACTGAGGCCATCCAACTCGTCGAACCTCAGTCATCGTCGAGAAGCGGTTATCCAATGCACTTACATCGCGATTGGCTTCCCATGGATAACTCCAAGTCCAGTAAACGCTGAAGCGACGCTTACCTTTTTCATATTTTCGGGACACATGGGCTTGATTGTAAGTGCGCCCCAACGTCGTGCTTTTAGCCACATTGCCCACCGTACTAGGACGGTCCAATGTCGCACTAGCCGAGCCGGCTTCAGTCACTGGCATATGTGAGCTCCTTACCGCTTTTACTCTGTCCTCTAACCTGTTCCACGTGAGAACCGGGCGATTAAGTCAATTCCCCACCGACGTGTTCGCCATCTCCGTCTGCCTTCTTGCGGTGGCACAACGCCTCAAACCATCAAAGGTGGCATATTTGTAGGCATAACTGTAAGTTGGTGTGTTCATCGACATGTTAGCGATGGTGTTCATTGTTCCCCCACAGCGGATCGCCATCTGCCCGATCCCGACAATTTCTGAGGCAATATCCCCAATGCAATGAACACCGACTATCTTCCGGTCGGACTTCATAAAAATCAGCTTCAGCAGGCCTCCACGGCCCGCGATCGCTCCCCGAGGAGTGAAAGCGAGGTCGGCCCGCCCAACTTCATAATCAAGTCCCTGTTGTTGGCATTGCTCCTCAGTGAGACCCGCTCCGGACACCTCAGGCATCCCATAAACCGCTGAGACCGGACTCGGATCCACAATGCCCTCGAAGGGGATCGAGAACGCATTGCAGACCGCCACTCGTCCTTGCTCCATCGCAATCGACGCTAGAGTAGGACCTAGAACATCGCCGGCAGCGTAGATGCCATCAACCGACGTGCGGAAATTCGCGTCCACAACAATGCGGCCCCGAGAATCCACTGCCACACCGGCCTGTTCGAGCGCCAAATCTTCGGTATTTGCCACCCGCCCCGCGGCGAAGAGGACTGTGTCCGGAAAAAGCTTTTCTCCGTTGGAAAGTGTCACTTCGAGCTGGTCAGCCTTCGCAGCGACGGCATCTGCTACAACACCGAACAACATCTTGATGTCCCACTCGCGGAACAGACTTTCCATGCATTGCGAAAGTTCGCCATCCATCATGCTTATCAAGCGAGTTCCACGTTCAAGGAGAGTCACTCGTGCGCCCAGCGCGTGGCAGATCGTTGCAAACTCCACGCCCACCGGACCACCGCCGATGATCACGATCTCTTTCGGTACTCGGCCGCGACTCAAAATCGTGTCCGTGTCGCAGACTCCGGGGAGCTCAAAAGAAATGTTCGTCGGATGAAACGGCCTGGAGCCCGTCGCGATCAGGATCACTTTTGCGCGGAGCTTGCGCTGGTGCCCATCATCTTCGGTGACGTTAACTGTGCCACCCTGACCCAGGTGCGCAGTACCCTTGATGTAATCCACATTGTTCTTTGCAATATTTTCCGCTGTAACCCTTTGCAGTAACTCGCAAACGCTGTACGTGCGTTTTCGGATAATGTCGGTGGCAACCTCCGGAGGTGTTGAAATCCTCACGCCATATACATCGCCTTCGCGTAACCCAGAGAAATATCCAGCTGCTTCGCGAAGCGTCTTGGTTGGCGCTCCCCCGGTCGTCGTCACAGTTCCGCCGGGTCGGGATTTCTCGATCACCGCCGAGCGATGACCAAAGAACGCTGCCAACTCGGTGGCACTCTCACCCGCGGGGCCAGACCCGATCGCTATGAGGTCGTAATTGTCTGTCATCGTGGATCCCGTCACGCAACCATCACTGCATCTGGTCGAGCGCCTCTGAAAAAGCTTTTCTTAGTTTGAGAGCCTTCTTGACCTCGTCGGCACTGACGTATGGATATTCACCGTATTCCAGGAAGCTTGAACATTGATGTTCGCGAAAGAACTTGGCAACCGCTGGAACGTTCGTCCTCCAATCCTCTGGCCATCCCTCCAGGTTCACGAAAACCGTGGTGATGCCGGTCTTGTTGAACAGCATGATCGCGTCGTCGATGTATTTGTCGAAGTCAGTATCAAAAATGCCCTGATACATAAAGTGCGGTCCCGAGCCGACGTCGAACAAGATCCAGCGAAGGTAATGAAGCTTCAGCGGTCCGAGAACAGTAGGATCAGCCTTCACTGCCTCCTCAATTTTCTTTCCGTAATCCCGCATAGCCTGTTCTCTGCCCGGCAAAACCTTCGCAACCACTGAAAACCCGTAGCAGGCGGGCGTCCTTGGAAGGAGGGGACCATAGTTTCCTTGTTTGAACTCGAAATATCCTTCCTTGGGAATCGCCAGGGCGGCCGGTTTGGTCCAGTCGTTGTCATGCTTTGGTACTGCAGGCTGCGGTTCCAATGGAGTGGCTTTGGGCATTACGTGTGTCGCCATCTTTCTTCTCCTCAGTGATAGCTGTGGCTGCCAAAAACGCCATCAGCCTTTTGGCGCTGTGTCCCGACCCGTTCCTTCGCATGAACGCCATTGACGGGAACGATCAGAATCTAGGAAACAATTGCCAGTGCAGTCCGTCGATGATCTGGATTAGCGATAAGCCACCAGTAGAACGCGGATCAGCCTTCACGGCTTCCTTGAAGTCTCCCGAATAGTGAGGATGCTGGCCACAACCGGCCGAATGCCCCTCGAAAATTCATTCGGTCCCCATATCAGCCGATGAGATTGTCCTTACGCGGTTAGGGGCTTCTTTCGTCGCCCACTTGCCACTTTCTCTGTGCTTAGGCCATTCCATCTCTTCTGTTCGAGGCCAAATTATCGACCTCGATCAACACGACGCCTACTGTCAGAATTGCCAGACGAGAGAGCAAGGAATTCAGCTAGTTGGGATGGGTAAACGGAAGGACCGAGCAGCTGGGCAGTGCGGGTTTAATCGGCTCAAATAGTGATGATGATCACGACTGATCAAGAGGCAAATGGATGACGCACGAAACTGATTTTCTGGACCAGCGCCCTGCCCTTCGTCAATCTGGTCTGCTTGTGTTTCACCCGGCTGCACGCAACTGGTGCGTCTTTCCGAGCGGCGCTCGAGCAGTGATCGTTGTACCGTGGCCAGGCTGCGAGCCGATAGATAGTTCTCCATTCACCAACTCCAGTCTCTCACGCATGCTGATCAGCCCTAGTCCTCTTTGGGATTGGGCGTCTTGGGGGTTGAAGCCTACACCCGAGTCACTCACCGTAAGCTGAACTTCTTTCAACGTACCGCGAAGATCGACTTTGAACTGCCGCGCAGCGCTATGTTTCACCGCATTCTGGAGTGCTTCTTGCAAAACTCGAAACAGGCAAACAGAAATCTCTTTTTGTATGCCACTAGGGATATCGGCCTGCGTGAATTCAATTTCCACATTTTGTTGCTCTGAAAATTCTCTGCAAAAGCTCTGGGCAGCTTTGGCAAGCCCAAGATAGTCAAGTTTTGAGGAATGCAAACGGTGAGAAAGGGCCTGTATGTCCTTTCCGATCTCGATAAGTTGTGAACACACCTTTTGAAGTTTGCCGCCATCAGACATGCCGAACCTGGGATGATCCTGCAGCCAACCGTCCAGTTTGAGGGACACGACTGCAATTCGTTGATTGATATCGTCGTGTAACTCTCTCGCAAACCAAGCGCGCTCTTCCTCGTGTGCCTGAATCAGTCTTCGGCCCATCTCTGCTGATGCCTCTTCGGCAGCCTTCCGTTCAGTAATGTCCAGGCGCGAGCCTATGTACCCAGCCTTTGAGCCATCCGAATTGAACCTTGGAACTCCAACATCAAGCAACCAACGATATTCGCCATCATGGCGACGCACCCGATACTGCATGTTGAAGGACTTGCCTTCGTCAAAAGCTTGGCTGTAAGTATCGAGGCAATGCTCTAGATCCTCAGGATGTACCCCTTCCACCCAGCCGCGCCCCAGTTCGGCCTCCAGCGATCTGCCCCTGAAGTCCAGCCACGGCGGGTTCATGTACGTGCACAAATTGTCAGGACCAGACATCCAGATCATCACGGGCGCAGTATTGGCCACCAAACGAAAACGCTCTTCACTCTCGCGTACCTGCTGCTCCATCTGTTTTTGCTCAGTGATATCAACAGCCATTCCCAGCATGCGAATGGCATCACCGTTCGAAGCATAGTAGAACTGCCCGCGCGTCGCGATCCATCGCGTCGACTGGTCATGCTCTCGAACTATCCGGAATTCCGCGGCATACGGCTTGTGTTCCCGCCGTGCATCGGCGATCGCTTTCGAAACGATCGCTCTATCCGCAGGATGGGTTCGGCGTTGTAATTCCCCAACCTCTGCCAGATAGGTATCAGACGAAATTCCAAAGATAGTTTTCAGGTCGCCGAACCACCGGTTCTGGTCGCTCTTGATATCCCAATCCCACCCTGCTGACTTGCCCGAATTCACGGCGAGCCGAAGCCTGTCAAAAGTGATTTCAAGTTCCCTTTCCGCCTTTCTGCGACTTGTGCGCTGCCAGATCAGCCCGCCAATTAACAGCGCCTCGAATACAATCAAAGACAGGCCCGCAACGATGTACCATCTGTATGTCTCCCATACTGTCGGCTGCCGATTTAGCACTATGCTGTCTGCGGGAAGATTGCTTTCCTCTAGGCCCCAGCGCTTCAGAGCGCGCCAGTCGAACATGTAAACGCTCGCGCTCTCTACTCTCGGAATATTTTGCGGTTTTTCTCCATTCAGGATCTGAAGAGCCATAGCACCGGCGATCTTGCCCTCTTCGCGGGCGCTTGCGACCTTCCCGCCCACCTCTCCATGATTGAGGACCCGGTCCGACAGTGTGAACACCGGAGCATTCGCAGCCGCAACAATCATCGGACCCGATTCGCTCGAAGTGAACGGCGTCCCCGCCCCATCTTTGCCCAGAGCGGCGAGCAAGATAATTGTGTGACTTGGCAACTGAGCCAGCCGTTCAAGAAGCTCGGGCATGGCGAGGTCGGCCAGATACGAAATATCGAGACGCTTCTCATACGGCTTGAACTGTTCCCTGACAGCCGCGCTCTGCTGCCGATCAAACGAGGACGTGCCTCCCACAACGACCACGCGTTTTGTTCCCGGCACAAGTCGCAACGCAGCTTCGAGAGTCGCAGCTGGCGCAGTGTCACCTTCTACCCCAGTAAAGTCGGAATCAACGGTGAAGCCGCCGGCCAACCTGTTAGGAAGGCAAAAAATTACCGGCACTCCGGGAAAAGAAGTTTTGTGCTTTTCAATCATGAACCTAAGAGGAGAGGGTCCAACAGTGATGATTACATCCGGCATGTGATTCTGATATTTGTGAACGTAAAACTCCCGAATGAGCTGCTGATCCGCCGGACTTGAGAACAACACAGTTTCCATGTATTCGCGATAAAACTCAATTCGGTAACTTGAATTATGAAGAGTAGTTTTAATGCCTTCATTGATAAGATCCACCAAGGGATACGAGGGGCCAACCTCATACAGAATGAGCGCGCGCCGGACCTCCTTAGACTGTGCGCTGGTAATCGGCTGAACCAGGAAGCAAAAGACAAGAGTACAGAGCAGGGTGGCTATCGAATGCGTACGCGAGAAACTTTTCCCCACGTTCTTGCCGTAATCAAGATGAGTCCCAGCAGGTTTGTCCCCAAGGCAACAACTCTGGGCGATCGTGCGTTTCTCGAAAGATCCAACAGCGAGCTGAACAGGGCCGGGCCTACTTCTCATGACATGCTCCCCAGCACGATCGTGGCAATTGGGACCCACTGCAAACCGCCAGAGGATGGCAGCTTGATACAAACGCGGTAATAGCTTACCCCCTCGATAGACGAAGGGCCAGTGGTGTATATTCTGGCCTGCATCTCATTCGTTACAGGGATTGCACATGCCCAGTCGCTTGAGCGCTTCAGTTTCTCGACGATCGGGTTATTTCCTCACCTCTGTCATCGTCGTTATCTTTGCCCTTGCCAGTTTTTTCGCGGGCCAAACCGCATCAACTGGGGCAATAACAGGTGTCGTGTTGGACCCCTCCGGTGCAGTTCTGCCAGGCGTAACCGTTAGCCTCATTAAATCGGATGGAAGCGAAGCGTCAGCCTTCGACTCAGATAAGCAGGGACGGTTCGCGTTTCTATCACTCGCGCCAGGCATTTATATCTTGCAGGCGAGCAAGTCCGAATTCCAACCTTTGCAGCGCTCAAACCTACCAGTAGCCGTCACCGAGACGCTACGGATCGAGCTGCAAATGCAACTCGCAACACACTATGAAAGTGCTCAGGTATCTGCCGGGCCGCCCATGGTCCAGACCGACACATTCGCCCTGGGCCGCGTAGTTCACGACAACGAAATCAGCGGCTTGCCATTGGTGACCAGAAACTTCGCGCAAATAGCTGGGCTTTCTCCTGGAGCAATCGTCGGAGTCTACAACGCTGGCGAGCTCGGTAATGGTGGAACAGCTCTATCACAGGTGGGGACCTCGAATGACGGGATTTTCGTGCATGGAGCTCGCTCCTATAACAACAACTGGCAAATGGACGGGGCGAGTGTCAGCGATGTCATGAGCTCGGGTGCTGCGAGCGGGGGCATACCGATCCCCAACCCTGACACGCTTCAAGAGTTCAAGGTGCAAACCGGACTTTACGATGCTGCTTTCGGCCGCACCGGGGGAGCCAACGTTAGCGTGGTAACGAAGACAGGCACGAGTGAATATCACGGAACTGTGTTCGAGTTTCTGCGTAACAATTTTCTAAACGCGAATGACTTCTTTTTGAACAAGACCGGCCAGCCACGGCCGGATCTCAAGCAAAACCAATTCGGATTCGTGCTCGGAGGGCCACTTAAGAAAAACGAATTGCTTTTCTTTGGCTCATATCAGGGAACCCGGCAAGTCAACGGCGTCGCCGCTGGTCAGGCGAGAGTCGGTTGCGCCGTCAGCTTGATCGAGCCACCGATCACCGATGACAGATCTCGCGCATCTCTTGGACAACTATTCAGCGGGATGGGAGGCGCACTGGGCGGCATTTCCGTTAGTGCTGACGGATCAAACATCAACCCAGTCGCTGTTGCCCTTTTGAATTTCAAACTACCGGATGGCAGTTTTCTAATTCCAACTCCTCAAACCGTCGATCGGTCTAAACCGTTTGCGTTGAGCGGGTTTTCGTCCTTCACGCAGCCTTGCAATTTTCGAGAAGATCAGGGGTTAGGTAATCTGGATTATATTGTTTCGCCAAAGAGCCAACTCGCGGTTCGATTCTTCATCGCGAACACTGCTCAGTTAATTACTTTTCCTGGAAACGGAAGAAATCCAGCAGGCAACATTCGAGGGTTCGACAGTCCGGGGAATTCCGAGTTTGTTGTGTTCTCGGTTGCTCATACTTACACCATAAGCAATGCCTTTTTGAATGAAGCTAGGTTTGCATTCGTTCGCACGAGCACCCAGTCACAATCGAACGCGCCGTTCAAATGGTCGGACGTCGGTGTTTCTGAAAGCGAAATGAATGGAAACAACGAGCTGCCAAGCCTGAATATTCTGGGATCCGTTAGCATGGCTTCGGCATATCCGCGAACTTACACGCAAAACACGTACTCTTTGAGTGACAACGTTAGTCTGCTCCGCGCTGCCCACGTCCTGAAATTAGGAGGGTCCGTCGCTTTATTGCAGGAGAACTTCAATATTCCGGGCCTGACGTCATCATTACAATTTCTCAGTTGGCCGGATTTTCTTCTCGGACTCAATGGAAGCGACAACGGCACGGGAACGTTCAGCAATGTCTTTTCATCAACTGATATCTTTGGTCTTCTTGACCGACAGTTCATTGGATGGGAAGGCTCCGCATTCGTACAGGATGATTATCGGGTGGGGCGGCGTCTGACCGTGAATCTCGGTCTCCGTTACGAACGAATGGGCCAATTCGGCGATCGTTTGGGCAGAAATTCGAGCTTTGATGTCAGTAAGGCGGACGCAGACCCACCGCCGACTGGCAGTTTCAATGGTTATGTTGTCGCTTCCAATTTCCCAGCCACTCTCGAACCCGGGGTCATCCGCGCAACAAACACCTTCGGTACCTATGGCGCAGGACAGAACACGATCGCCCCTCGAGTCGGATTTGCATGGCAGATCCTGCCAACAACTACCAGCTTCTTGCTGAGAGGAGGCTACGGTCTGTATTACTCTCGCCCAACTGGCCAGGCGTCCGCTGGATCGATCACCGGCACTCCGTTCTCATTATTTCGAATCAGCACCGGTCGGGCAAACGCAGGTGCGACGTTGCAAGAACCCTTCGCACAGCCCTTCCCGAGTGCGACTTCTTTTCCAATGTTTCTACCGTACTCTGCGGGAACGAAGCTGACACTCAATACTTTATCGCCTGATTTTCGGCCGGCCATGGTTCAACAGTTCTCGCTAAACATACAAACGGAATTACACCAGGGTTGGCTGACAGAGGTGGGGTATGTGGGCGCCCGTGGAATACATTTGCAACGGTTTCGTTCGCTGAACCAAGCGCTGGATGCCTCTCCGGGACATCCTATCAATGGATTGACGTCAAACACACTCGCCAACATAGGATCGCGAGTCCCCATTCCTGGGATCATTCCCGACTCTCTTCGTGAGATGGAGTCCGCAGGCAGCTCTTGGTACAACGGGCTGGAGGCAAACCTGACCAAGCGGCTGGGCCACGGCCTTCAATTCCTCGCTTCCTACACCTTTTCCAAGACCTTAGATACAGACGGTGCCAACGTCAATGGAACATCCGCCGGTACAACATTAACCCTTGGAGATCAAAATTCTTCCAGGCAGCGTTGGGGGCGCGCTGATTTTAATCGCTCCCATCGGTTAGTTTTTAGTTCGATCTGGACGCTTCCGAGTCCACTCCAGAAGCCGTTACATACCATTCTTGGCGGATGGTCTATAGTTGCCGTTGCAACCATTCAGTCCGGCAGCGCTCTAACGATAGCGAATACAAATGCCACTAATGTTTTTGGGATTTCCCAAGACCGCGCGCAATTAAGTGGCACGTGCTCAACAAGTCAGCTGGTCAATGGAGGGACGATTCAATCCAAGCTCAACGGTTATTTTGACTCAGCTTGTTTTACAGCACCGCCAATCATTGGTGCGGACGGCGTCGGAACGGCCTTTGGTAACAGCGCTACGGGCGTAGTGGATGGCCCTGGGCAAGCGAACCTGGATGTGGCGCTTTCCAAAACTACTCTGCTCAATTGGCCCGTCGAAGGAAGCAGTATTCAATTTCGCGCCGAGTTCTTCAACGCACTGAATCATACACAGTTCGGAAACCCTGACAGCAACTTCGCATCGCCGACGTTCGGCGCGATTAGTAATACCTCCGTCAGTCCCCGCATGGGACAAATAGCCCTAAAGTTCATGTTCTAGTCGGGCCAGGTGCCCGAGGATCTCATTCTCCGCGTAAATCCGGGTTCCAGCGCACTTTTAGGTCGTCGTCCCCAGGCAGTGTTTTCTGTCAATTCTGTCAGTAGCCATATGAGAAATGCTCAAGGACAATCACGGATAACAAGGGGGCGTCAAGTAAAGGGCACGACCCTGTCTAGAGCGATCACAGCGCGGTTTGGTCGAACATCGTGTCAGTACGCATCCTCATTGCCGATGATTTTGAGGCTTGGAGGCTTGAGGTCCGTACCTTTCTCCAAGCCCGGACGGAATGGAAAATCGTTTCCGAGGCGCGGGACGGCCTCGAGGTCGTACAGAAAGCCTCCAAGCTCCGCCCTGATGTTGTGCTACTCGATATTGGAATGCCAGGCTTGAATGGGATAGCCGCAGCCGCGCAAATACGGCAACTCTCTCCCAACAGCAAGATCATTTTCTTGACTGCTAACTCGGACTCAGACGTGATCCATGAAGCTCAGAACGCTGGGCTAGACGGGTATGTACTGAAATTCCAGGGTGGCAACGAATTGATAGCCGCGATTGAAAAAGCTTTGCGTAAGCAGCCGCTCCCGCGTTAAGAGACCAGAGGCGCCCTGCTTACGAAAATCAGTCGGCCACACCCCTCTGCGAATCGGGCTCTTTCAATTTTTTCAGCTGGTCGTCCGACATTGTGAATTCGGCATAGCCGCAAGCCACACACACCAGCAGCTCAGGAAACACCAACATTGATGGTCGATTCAAGTTTGCAATGCCCGGAAAGTGTAGGTTAATCTCCGCTCGGAAACTCCGCTGATCGGCCGATTGGCAGACTTTGCAAGCCATGTTCAACCTTTCCCGGCTTATCGGAAAGCGCTACTGTGCCACGAGATCTACGTGATTTCGTAATCCCTGGAAGAGGGAGCCGTCTGTCCCTGCATGTGGCTTTTTTAGACGCGCGATTATACCAATTGCGACCCTTGGGGCGCCATGGTCAGGATTTTGGGAAGCGCAAATGGCGATGTTGCACCAACATCGGCATCGTTCGAGGCGCCGATGATCCAAAAGCAAAAACCGGTCAACGAGCTTACGGGGTAGCCCTGCTGTGCACAATAGTTTGGTTCTAGCACTTCAGCAAACCGGCCTCACACAGCGCCTTAATGCGATTTGACACGGTCGGCTCAGTCTCCCACGACTCACCGAAGCGGGCCCAGAAACCGCCATAAGTCTTTGCTTGCTTCAGACATTCAAAAATGTTCACTTCCGGCAGCATTATCCTTCCACTCGCCACCGCAACGAGACCAACCAGGCAACCCTCCGGTGCAAGAAAAGCGCCGTAGCGATCTTCTGAGTATGTGAATACCCGACGCAGAGGATTTGATAAGCCCGGAATTTTGTCCGCATACGCGAGGAGCAATTCTGTGACGAGACTCGCATGCTGAAGGCGTAAACATCCAATTTCGTGGCCGAGCCAAAACTCAAGAAAAGGGATCATGGGCTGCAAATCGGGTTGAAGAAATGCGGACGACACCACGATATAGCTACGCTTCCACGACGTATATCCTCGTGCTGGTTGTTTCATGCGCATGTCCGAAAAATAGAGGTTCGGCACCTGGTCCATTCCCAGTCGCCCACAGTGCCTTCGGAGGATTTCATCGATCTCTGGCAGTTGCTGCGGCGAGATCGCGATTGACTTCCCCACAATCAGCGCATGCCTGCCATTGCGCAGCAAGGTGCTCGCCGGAAGCCCAAAGACTGCCGCGACTGCGAGCACACGGATACGACCGCGATACCGTGCAAGAAGAGAATACTTACTCAACAAGTCAGAGCCCTTGAAAACGATGAAAATGGCTGTTGCCATCAGCAAGAAGTTCAGGGCTACAAATGCCCAGAACAACGGGCGCTCCGTCGGATGACGGAATTGCGATTCGTCACTGCGCATTCCTCGTTCATGTTCGTGCTGTTCTCCATTCCACGGCACTGTCAATTCTGACAGTTTCAATCCACACTTATAGTTGGTGTAGTGGCAATGTTTCGCCAACTATCAATCGCTTGGCGCGACTTGAGTATCGCCGGTACCGGGTGTACATTTCTGCGCTGCGCGCTTAATGCGTATGCAAGGAGGTCCTATGGGATTTCTGGCATGGATTGTGGTGGGACTAATCGCGGGTTGGCTAGCGGGCCAAGTCATGAAAGGCGGCGGCTACGGCGTAGTCGTTGATATTGTCTTGGGTATTGTGGGCGGCCTGCTAGGTGGATGGATTTTCGGACAATTGGGGATTTGGCCAGGCGGCGGCATGATTGGTTCCATTCTTGTTGCCTTCGTTGGCGCGGTCATTTTGGTTTGGATTACGCGCTTGCTCAAAAAGGCCTGATCCTTCAGCAAGTCGGCCTGGACGCGCTCACGACACAGCAATTCTGAAGCTGATTTTGTCGGCGCCTTTTCCTGTTCGCAATTGGCAGGTTCATTTGCCCACTTCGTGTGCCCATCTCGTTAAGCTGGCACCTTGGCTTCGCGTTGTCTTGCTTGCAGCCATAATCCCGCTGTTATCTGGTTGGACTTGTGGTGTGTTCTTCGTTAGCTGTCACGGCGTAGGGCAGCCGCAGATCAAGTCCATTTCGCCGGAGGCCATTCCGGGTGACGCCGAATCAGTTCTGCTGACCGTCGAAGGAAATGGCTTTACCACTAAATCCCAGATCATGTGGAACTCAATCCCGCTGCCCACGACGCGGATAGACTCACACCATCTGATGACGACGATTACTCAAGAGACCTTCAGTTCCCTTGGTGGTTCAATCGGGAGTAGTGTGCAGATCTCAGCCAGCTCGAAGGGAAACCTGCCTGGTACGGGATGCCCAATCAATGGAAACTCCAATGTAATGCCTCTAGTCGTAAATTAGAAGAGCTTGGAATTCGCAAGGTCAGTAAGCATGACTATTCACATGCGCACGGGTTGGCGCCCTGTAAAGGTAACCATCGATCCTCATAGGTCAACACCTCTTCTACACTGCCATTTAAGAATCGGGAAGCACCGCGACATACGTTTCCGACTTCCACTTCACTGCCTCACTGCTGATCCTGTACTAGCGGCATCTGCGATGACACCTGCAATTCGATCATCATGGCAATGCGACGGTCCATTTGAAAAAACGTTGCTGTCTTCTTTCCATCTAATACCTTGGACACTATCGGCACGTATTTTTGCCGCAACTGCGCCGTCGCAATGTCCATGTCCAACCATTGCCGGATAAACGATAAGGACTGTTCGCTCGTCAATTTTCCCCAATTGTCAGCGTAGTCTTGAATCACAGCGAATTTCTTGTCGTTGATCGCGATCAGCTCTGTCACGTACTGATCGTAGACCGGCCAGAACTTTGCAGCTTCGGTGTCCGTCAACTTCAAGTTCGACGCAATTAACTGTTTTCTCTTCGAACGAAGGTCTTTCCGAAGCAGGTTCAGCTCTTGATCACCGATAACGTGAGCACTGCCCTCTTTTGGCGGAGGTGCCTGGGCTTGGGCATGTGCGGTCACACCGCTCAGCATCCATGATCCCCCGATCAACATCATTGCCACTAGTTTTTTCACGCGATTCCCCTCCGTGGATTTTCAAAATGCCCGCGACAAGACAACTACGCAGATTGAATAGGACTTCGCACATTGCAGGTAAGCAACGAAAAACATTTCAAGCCGCGATCATGCGCTTTCGTAGTGCATAACGTACCAGATCTGCGTTGTTATTAACCTTGAGCAAACCCATAATGCGATATTTGTGGAAAGCCACCGTTCGAGGCGCAATGTTCAATTCGTGCGCCACTTCTTTGAATTGCTTTCCTTCAACTAGTAGTTGCAACACCTGCTTTTGTCTTAAGCTAAGATGTTGATCTTCTTCAACTGCCGCTCGTGCATCCTTGAGTAAACCGTTGATTGATCTTCGAGCGATGAGTGGCGACAGGTACGTTTCTCCTCTCAACACTTTATGGACTGCAGTTTTAAGCTCGGAAAGGCCAGAGGTCTTTGGCAAATAGCCAGAGCCTCCGCGACGGAACGCTTCTGCTGCTATGTCGGCATCAAAGTGCATACTGACATACAGCAACTTGACCTTTGGCAATTCCTTCTTTAACTGCTCACCGGCGTCCAAACCGTTCAATTGCGGCATGGCGATATCAACGATGACTAGATCGGGCCTCATTTCAAGCGCAGCCCGGACCATGGCGTGCCCATCGCTTACCGTGGCAATCACGTGATACTCCGTCTCGAGAATCTGTTTGAAGGCCTCAGCTAAGAAGCTGTGGTCCTCAGCAATCAAAATGCGTTGTGCGTTTGTGCGCATGCGGCCCCCTTAAGGAAGCAGGAACAAAGAGTATGCGGGCCGTCGAGCGCAAGGATACTGGTAACTTAAACAGGGGCTGACAAATCGTAAATTGGGCCGAAATGTTCATGTCCATACCTGTTTTCAAGAAATTGCCAATATGCCAATTGACGCCCGACGCCCAAAGAGCGAGACGGGCCGAAAGGGCGATAAATGGCGCAATTGTCTGTTTACGACGGCGGGAAAGCGAATATCACACTATTTTTATCGGCAGTCACATTTGACAGTTCTTGTCGCGTGCAGTTGAACGTACGATTCCTCCTTCAGTGACTTTCCAAGTTTCACTCTCGCAGTGGGTCGCATGCGCAAGCCCCACTGTACTTTGAAAGCTCGATACTCAGGCCTGGATGAAGTTTTGTACGACCATCTAGGCGACAACCTCAATGCTTTTCTTATCGCAAAAGGAGCGAATTATGCCTCTTACTCAGGAACAACGTGACGCGGTCGAAACTGAATTAAAGCGATTTGCAAGCGATTTAAATCTCTCAGATGATCAAAAGGAGAAGCTGCGCACATCTCTGTCAGAAGCACACGAAAAAGTACAGGATTACAAGCAGCAGAATCCTGACGCCTCGCGAGAAGACCTGGCCAAAAAGATCGCCGATAATCGGGCGACGATTCGCCAGCGCGTTGTCAACTTCTTGACACCCGAGCAACTCACCAAGTGGGATACGGAAGTTGCAAGGGCCAAGGAGTTCCTCGGTCAAAAGATTGCTGCCTAACATCGTGCTATTGAGGGCGAGGAATCGCCCTCTTTTGTTTTTCCAAACGCTGCACTCCACACTGAGTAATGGCCTGTTTCGCCGCGTTTGTCCGACGCGAATCGGCAGAGAAATCCGATCAACCTATGCTCTAACCGATTCGACACCAGTCACGAACAGTGATTGAACCTCACTTATTTTTTCGGCATTTTTGGGAATAAGAAGGCAAGCTGCAATCGCATGCTCCAGGACGATCCACCGGGCGGATGGATTGCGTTGCCGTAGAACTGAAGTCCAACGTTAACTGGCTGAGCTCCCAATTTCATGATGCGGCCGACGCCGCCGCCGAGCGGCACGACCCAGCGAAAGTCATCGGCGGCGTTCCAATTGGCAGTGATGGTTGGCTGCCACGTGAGATACCACCCCTTCTTCAAGTTGTAGTTGATGAAGTACTGCAGCAGGAACTGATTCACATCTGGCAGATCGGAATGCCCCGCGACAGACCAGACGTTGCTGGTCAGAGCCCCGAGAGTCCACTTGCCCGGTTGTACCAAGGCCACCGCAGTTGGTCCTAAGGCGAATTTCCCCTGGCCTAAAACACCCGTCTTCGTGGCTGTGGGCAACAGGAATTGAGGCCCGAGACCCCAGATCACTTTACTTTGTTTCGGCGAGATGAAGAATGCCGGCTGCATATCTCCAAGACCGTAATATCCGGTCTCAGTGTTTGCGCCAGATAGTTGTGGCACGGACACCGGTTGGTAGATCACCGGCGTAATCCAGCGGACAATCAGATTCCAGCTTTTCGCCAAGTCCACTGGAACTACAGGCTGGATGTTCAGCACATTCTGAACGCGATCACCCGGCTGGATCCCGAAGTTCCAATTCTCCTGGATTGGGACGCTGATGAGGCTGGCAACCGGGTTCTGCGCTGCTTTCCGCAACGCCTCCGCATCTCCCGCGGGTGAGACCGTCTTCTGTTCCGTAGGTTGTTTGTCGTTCGGTTGGCTATCTTGTCCCTGTAGTGCACATACCACAATGAACAGAAACGACAATCCTAGTACTCTTGCCTTAGAGAAAATTCGAGCCTTCATCAATTCCCCATCTTTTCTGCTCTAAATGGTCCGAGTTTCGCACCCAGATAATCGGTTTCAGAGAAATTCATCTAAATTTAAGGTTTAAGAACCTACGGCGATGCGGGAGTCGCGGCCTTTGGCTTTTTTATTGTGTATCCAATATTCAGACTGTAGGAGTTTCCACGGAATCGGTTGGCTGCGTAGTACTCATTCATGTATCGAAAGTTGAATTGCAAACCTAAAGGAGCATTCGTAATCCCCGCCTGCACCCCAACTCCGTGAACTTGGTCGTGGAAGCTGGGATTGGCGACGCCCGGCCCGCTCGAATCCGTTATCTGCCATTGGCTGTAACCCGCCAAACCAAGCTCGGCCAGGTAGTGGAATTTCTTGTCGAGCGGCAAGTACTGGCTTACTCCCCAGTTCCACGTTAGAAACTTGCCATTCTGAAAATCGGTATCTCGCTGCGTGGTGTTAAATTCCAGCGTAAGGGTGTTCGTCACGGCCGTACCGCGTTTCGGACTTGGATACCAGGTTACGTTTCCTTGCAGCTGGTGTGTCCAATAACCCAAGCCAATGTTGGTGGGAGCGGTTACGACTCTGGAACTTGAGGGCAGGGTGAGCGTTTGAGTATCAAATTTTCCTACGGGCGCATAGAACCCATAGCCGAAGGCAACGTCGAAGTGTTTACGGTTCCATCCCAACCACAGGGGCTGCACAAACAAATCACCCACAGCGAATTGCGAAATTTCAGGATTGACTCCCTGTCCTTCGATGACTGATACCGAAGCGGCAATATTTGCGTTTGAGAAACTGGGCCCGATGTAGGCGCCATAGTTCGCACCAAGAAATTTCTTGTTCGTAATCCAAAGGAGCAGCGGAGAGAATGCATAGAGCTTGACATCGACATCCACATTGACCGGAACTGACCCGATGACGACCTGACTGATCTTGTTGCCACTGTTGTCGGTTATCGTTGAAGTGGTGTAGCCGTAGTTATACGCAGCAAGATAAAGACCGGGCGCAGGGACAGCGTAGTCGCGAATGTTCGCGACGCCTGGGGCAAAATGCGCTTGAGCTGTTGCAATTAGAGGTAGGAAGAGCGCAATGAGTGCGATGCTGCGCGCGACGAAGTAATTTCCTATACTGATTTTCTTGCGATTGACCTGTATCTTTTCAGATTGGCGATTGGTGTCGTGCAACATTCGTTTCTCCGATTCGTGTTGATGAGGCATTGTTGTCCAACCGATGCCAGCTCGGCAGCAGCCTAATGTCGGAGCGGGAATCTACCCGCGACTCAACGCTCCTCTTCGAAGACCGCCTTCACCTTGCCTGCCCGGACTGCGCGCTCTAACGCGGCATGGTCTTTTTCGTTCTGATCGGCGTAGGCCATCGAGAAAGTCGCGATAGCCTGATCGAATGTGTCGCTCTTGCCCATATACCCACTCAGCACAGCAGCGTTTCCAGATCGGGAGTGAGACAGCGCGAGCGCCCTTCCGCACCACTTTGCATAAACGTCCATTTCGATTCCCCGGAACGTCTCCACGCGGATGCCGATCTTGGTGTCCCTAAGTTGTCGGAGAAAAAAATCGCGATTGGGTCCTTTTGTCCAGCCCAGGAACATATCGCTGGCCGGCTGCATGAGCCGGTAGCCGTGCACCACTCGCTGCCCGTGGGTAGAAAATTCACTCGCGCCCGCGTACGACTCTAAAACAGAGGTGCGTGCCTGTTTGATCTGAAGGAAAAGAGGGTCGCCTTCGCCCGCCATCAGCAAGGCGACCCAGCAGACGGTCCCAACACTTCCAATTCCCACCACCTTGATGGCGGCGTCCTTAATTTCATAACGGTCGAGCAGCGACTGGTAAGACGGTGAGAGCGTATTGCGATACCCGCGGAATGCATCCTTGAACTCTTGCGGAACTTCACCCGGAGTGTGACCCTTGGCGTGAAAAATTGTAGGGGGCTGGTCTTTGATTACCGGCTTATCCCCCTTGTGCTCGACAAGCTTGGGATAAATTTCCTCAGCGGTGCTCTTCGCTCGTTCCTGCTCGATGCGGTTCATGACCCGCTTGCGAATGTCCATGTGGGTCATGCCCATCAACTCGTCAGGCCCCAGCGCGTAGTACCAAAGCTCCAGCATTTTCATCGAGCTGAACTCAGTCGTCGACTCGCGATAGGTCCGCGCACACGTGGTGGCTACATCCTTGGCAGTGGAATCACTCACGCCGTTGTCACGGCAAGCCACGATGAAGCTTGCCGCAAGACGCTTGAGGTCCCATTCCCATGGCGCGGGAAGAGTCTCGTCGAGGTCATTAATGGAAAAGATGATCTTTCGCTCCGGCGTGGCGAATCCGCCAAAATTGCTCAGGTGCGCGTCTCCGCAGCACTGGACTCGAACGCCGGTGGATGGAGTCGATGCCAAATCAGCCGCCATGGTGAGCGCTGCCCCGCGGTAGAACGTGAACGCGGACCGCGCCATCCGGCCGTGGCGTAGAGGCAGCAGCTCGGGCATGCGTCCCTTCTCCGCGTCCAAGACTTGTTGGACCGCGTCCCGCCTGTTAGGCGCAACCTTCCAGACGGAGTGTGCCTTTCGTGGGCACCTCTCTCGCAATGCCTTTCCCGCGGCGCAACGCTGTGCGTACGTCATTGAGAAGCCGACTTTTGGCGGCGCTGGTTTTTGGTCCACAGCGGGCAGCACGAATGTCTTCAACACGGCCATGCGTCCCTCCTGCGGGTCTATCTCGGGATGGTTGATTCATCCCGACGTTGCTCATTTCGCAACAAAACCTTTGGCGGAGATACTGTGAAAACTAACAGTGCCGCGGAGGGTCCGATGATTTCGAACTCGATAGGTTTGCGACCGGTGCCATGCGATCCAGACTCACTCGCAACCAGGATCGTGTACAAGCCGCGCTACTCAATCGTCTGTCACTGTTGACAGTATCTGCGAGCGTTTGTCGTCTCTACCATTCCGACTCGCGCTTGTCAGCGGGAAGGTAGGTACGCATTGATGATGTGAGGGGATCTACCCATTCCTAGCCTTGCTGTTGTGTGCACTACTTCCCTGAGATCAAAAGGCGATGGTCACCACCTCATGAGAAGCGATTCCGTAACCGCAGCATTAAAAGATATGCAGCAGACCGTTGCGGCCCCGCGAGCAGCGGCTGTTGCTGGGGTGATTTTCGCGGTGCTGTTGATCGTCAGCCTGGGACTGGTGCGGCTGGCTGTGCCCGCCGACCCGTCCGAGCCGGGCAGCTGGTTGATTGACCCCGACCGCCGAAGCGCACTACGTGTCGCACTCAACCTGGTCCCGTTTGCTGGAATCGCATTTCTTTGGTTCTTGGGAGTAATCCGAAGCCGCCTCGGCACTAAGGAAGATCAGTTTCTGGCAACCGTCTTGTTGGGCAGCGGGGTGCTGTTCGTCGCATGCCTATTCGGAGCTGCAGCCCTGGCGGGTGGACTCGCCGACGCCGTCGCCGACGGACACATTCAGTTACCACAAAGCGAGACCTACTACTTTGGCCGGCATACGACCAACGTGCTCCTGAACGTCTTCGCCATCAAGATGGCCGCAGTGTTCATGTTCTCCACTTGCACCATCGGCCTTCGGACGGCCATTTTCCCGCGGTGGGTGGCGTTCGTCGGCTACTCGTGCGGCCTTGTTCTGTTAGTGGTAATCACGAACTGGAAATGGATCGCGCTGCTCTTTCCCATCTGGGTCCTGCTGGTCAGCGTAGTGATCCTGGCAGCAGACTTCGGAGGGCGACCTCGTGAAATGTGAATAAATTTGAAGAGGCACTACAACTCTCTGCCCCAAAACAAAAAGAATGAACCTGACTGTCTGGCGCTTCGGAACTGTTCCCCTTGCCGGTGGCGGCATAAGACCGTTTCGTTCTAACCTGTCCTTCGCGGGTCAGAGACAACCACTGTCCCCCAAGAGATTTCTACTCACGCCGGTGAGCGTCGACCGCTTGGCGATTTGAGAATCTTTCCATGAGGAGGAATCGCTATGAGTGCAACCAGTGTTGAAAGGATCGAATCGCCAGTTGGCGTGTCGGCCTGGCCGCCCTATCCCACCTCGTACGAGATCAATACCTGGGTATGGCTCACTGAGCTCAGCCAAAAGTATGGAGGAAATGTCGACTTTTCCTCTGTGCCGTCAGCTGAATGGGATGCAATTGCCGCCTACGGGTTCGACTCAGTTTGGCTCATGGGCGTCTGGGAACGAAGTCCTGTGGGTATCGCGATCGCCAATCACAACAAGGGTTTACTCGATGACTTTCGACGCGCCCTACCCGACTACCGCGTTAACGACAACGTGGGCTCATCCTATTGCGTTCGGCGCTACGTGGTCGATGCGCACCTTGGAGGCCCCGCAGGTCTAGCAACCGCTCGGCGCGAGCTTTCGCGACGAGGTATGAACTTGATCCTGGACTTCGTGCCCAACCACGTTGCGCCAGACCATCCGTGGGTCAAGGAACACCCTGAGTTCTTCATTCAAGGTACCGTTGAAGACGCAAGAAACAACCCCGCCTCGTACGTCACGGTAAATGAAAAGGTCTTCGCCTGCGGACGCGATCCGTTTTTCCCAGCTTGGCCTGACGTCTTGCAGTTGAACGCTTTTGAGACTGGACTTCGACTGGCCGTGATTCAAACCATATTCACCATCGCGCAACAGTGCGACGGCATTCGCTGCGACATGGCAATGCTGATGTTGAACCAGGTTTTCGATCGCACCTGGCACGGCCGCGCTGGACTGCGGCCTGCAACAGAATATTGGGTCGATGTCATCACCGCCGCGAAGAGGAATCATCCCGGTTTCCTCTTTATTGCCGAAGCCTATTGGGATCTGGAATGGGAACTCCAGCAACACGGTTTCGATTTTTGCTACGACAAGAAACTCTACGACCGCCTCGAGCACAGCAATGCTGAGAGTGTCCGCTTACATCTGTGTGCTGATCTTGCTTACCAAAACAAGCTTCTCCGCTTCATCGAGAACCATGATGAGCCGCGGGCTGCTGCAACCTTCTCACCCGCGAAGCAGCGCGCACTTGCCGTTACTGTCGCTACTCTTCCGGGGATGCGACTCTTCCACGAAGGCCAGTTTGAGGGGCGCAAGGTACGACTGCCGGTATTTCTTGGTAGGCGTCCGAGTGAGCCGGTAGACAAGGACCTTCGAAGCTTCTACAAGAGCCTGCTTGAAACCGTCGACACCAGTTCGTTTCGCGAAGGCCAGTGGAACTTATGCGATCGCACAGGCTGGCCCGACAACGCAAGCTTTCAAAATCTGGTGGCCTGGAGTTGGCTGAAGGGCGATCAACGATACCTGATCATAGTCAATCTCAGCGACTCTCCTGTTCAAGCGCGCGTACAAGTCCGCTGGGCCAATAGTGGTGGCAAGTGGCGCCTGATCGATAAGTTGTCCGAGGTCATCTACGAACGCGACGCAGATGAGATGCTGCGACAGGGCCTGTATGTAGAACTCGGCCCTTGGGGCTGTCACTTTTTTGAGTGTCAAGGATCGCCAAAGATCTAGCCAGCTGCTCGCATCGCTGCGCTTTCGGGCTTGAGAGACACGCAAGCGTGGACCGTGGTGCCACACTTAGGTTGCGATTCAATTGAAAGCCGGCCCTGAACACCTTGCATGCGTTCGCGCATACTGATCAGCCCGATTCCTTGACTTTGATCGGCGCCGTTAGGGTCAAAGCCAACGCCCCGATCACTGATCGTCAGATTAATCTCGCTGGCAGCGGCCCACAAAGTCACTTCGAAATGTCGCACCCCGCTGTGTTTGACCGCATTCTGCAAGCCTTCTTGTAGAACTCGGAAAAGGCAAAGAGAAACGGGCGCCGGCACCGAGTCGGGTAAGCCGTGAAAGCTGAAATCAACTTCCACTCTCCGCTGATCGCTGAAGTCTTGGCAGAACCCTTTCATGGCTGCAGCCACGCCGAGTATTTCCAGCTTTTGCGAGTGTAAACGGTGCGACAGTGTATGAACGTCGCTTGTAATAACAGAGGCTTGGTCTCGCGTGTGCACTATCCCATCGCGAACCCTTGCAGGTATCTCGGCTGGGTCGTGAGCGAGCACATCGAGCTCAATCGCCAGCAGTGAGAGCCGCTGGCCAAGATCGTCGTGGAGATCCCTTGCAATTCGCGTTCGTTCCTGATCCTGCACCTGGATCAATTTGCGGTTTACCCCAGCGAGAGCCTGTTCCGCCGCCTTGCGCTCCTCGATCGCAGCAGCCAAGACCATGAAGGGTGCCGCAGCGAAGATCAGAAACAATTGCAGCTGCAGCCACATCGGGTTTCCGAGTGGACCTTCCACTGCGAATGGGCCCCGGCCGTGTACCGCTCCCCAAATCGAGAGGAAGGCGACGACAATCAACGAGGTGCTAATCCCGGCCCACCCAATTCGCAACGCCGACCAGAGCAAAATTGGCACTAGAGAATAAAGCAGTGCCGGCGAACTGTTCTCTCCGGAAGACGCTAGGGTCACGGAGCCGAAAAGAACCAACACGGCGAGCTGCGCTGCCGCCTCCAAATAATACGATCGCGATTTTCTTCTCGCTGCAGCCGCGATGCCCACCCAGCTCAATATGGCAGGCATTACGGTGACGAACGCGAGTACATCGGAAAAAAAACAAATCCTCCAACTACTCCAATAGGCGTGCCCGATACCTTGGGCGCTGATAAATGCTGCGATGAGTGGCGCAAAAAATACCGCGAAGAAAGAATACTTCGCCAAGGCTTCTTTGCTGTTCAGCTGCGGCACACCGTCGAACGAATACTTAAGGCCAAGTGCCACTATCAGAACTTGAACGGCGTCAGCCAGAACAAACCAGGCGATCGAGCTCATCGCCACGCCCGCCTGCAGGTCGTATAGAGCAAACCCGGCTAGACCTGCTGGGATGAGCAATGGCCAAACTCTGGGTCGCACCACCAGCAACCCTGCTGCCAGAATCGCGCAACCAGGCCAAAGTGGCCAAACTGTTTTGGGATTTGAAATCAATGCCCCAGTCAGTTTTGGAACGAGGTAGCACAGGGCCACAACGAGGCACACCACAATCCACGTTGGCAGAAAATCAACATGTGTGAGATGTAACGATGAGCGATTGCGAGCACGGGTTAATAAGCGCGAGACAGCTGGGCCGATCACGATCGGGCAATGTTATGTAGGCACAATAGATATGTCAATGAATGCACTTGTTTAAACGCAGGAAACCCTACATTCCTGCTCGCTACCTCATATATATGGTTATTTGCGTGGTCATCATTCGCACTACCTGTGGACTTGCGATTGATCGGTAGCTTGAGAATCGCTCAGGCTTCTAATCTGGTCACCGGCTCCGAGCCAACCCTGCTATCTGATGGACCTGTCAGTTCTGCCAGTACCTAAGCGGAGGGGGCACTCATAGTCTTTTCGCGCTGCGCTGTTGCGTCCTCTGGCACCGCTCGCCATTCGCGAGTCCTTGGCCCAAGCCCGCGCAGCAAAAATTGTCACTTCGGTTGCGCAGCGGTCACGGACGCAAGTGGCCGAAATATTTCCCTGCGAGAAGGAAAGAAGTTGCCAGACGATCTCGATTTCGCAGGCAAGGCAATGAGCCTGCCTCGTAGCCTGCAGAATGAGCCACTAGATGGTCTTCTGGCGGATGATCAGATCTTCTCTCTGGTGTTGGGAGGCCCCTTATATCAGCTCTATTTGCGAACCAAGTTAACCAGGCGACCGCTCGACCTCTTGTTGCGCCGGGTCGTGGGCATTTCCCTGTTTTGCTGGCTTCCGCTCTTACTACTTTCCCTCTTCTCGCGCCACATCATGGGTGGGGTCGCTGTACCTTTTTTGTATGACGTAGATGTTCACACCCGATTCTTGGCCGCTGTCCCCCTGCTGATCGCGGCTGAGGTGGTCGTCCATGGTCGGATCAGGCCCATTGTCAGGCAGTTCATAGATCGTGGAATCATCACTCAGTCGGATCGCGCGAAATTTGAGGCGATCATCAACTCAACGATATCTCTCCGGAATTCCGTCCTCATTGAGGTGCTGATCCTGGTCTTCGTCTATACCGTGGGGCACTGGGTTTGGCGAGAGCATTTTGCTTTGGGCATAAGCACTTGGTATGCCTTCACAGTTTCCGGTGGAACTCGTCTCACCCCCGCAGGCTACTGGTATGCGTTCGTCAGTCTTCCCCTTCTCCGCTTCATCCTCTATCGGTGGTATTTCCGGCTGTTCCTCTGGTATCGCTTCTTGTGGCAAGTCCGGGGATTGAATTTGCAACTCAACCTGTTTCACCCTGACCGCTCCGGAGGACTTGGCTTTCTCGCGGGCAGTGTATTTGCATTTTCACCCTTGCTGCTGGCGCACACGGTTTTCCTGGCAGGATTCATCGGTGATCGAATCTGGCACACTACTGCGACATTGCCGGACTTCAAGATGGAAATCGTCGGCGCGATACTTTTTCTTGTGGTATTAGTGTCGGCTCCGCTGAGCTTCTTCCTCAATCGCTTGACAGTGGGGCGGCGCGTCGCCCTCCGCGATTTCGGCTGTCTGTCAAGCCGATATGTCGACGATTTTCGTCACAAATGGATCGAGGAACCTCCATCTGGAGCAGAACCCCTGCTCGGAACAAGTGACATCCAGTCCCTCGCTGATCTTGGTAACTCTTACACTACCGTCACTGAAATGCGGCTGTTGCCAATGGGAAAAGAGACGATCGTCCGTTTGGTGATCCTGCTCATTGTGCCGCTACTTCCCTTAACGCTAACCATGATTCCTCTCGACCAGATAGTTGATCGTCTCTTAAGACTTGCCCTTTGATGCAGCTTCGATCGCGCCTCCTTCTCTAAGCGCTGCCAAGCATCACGTTGAGACGAACTCTCAACCTCAGAACTTTATTACGATGCCGGCTGAAACTCTCCCCTGCTTGTCTTGGGTTTGATCGGAGAACTTTGTCATAAGCCAATCTGCCTGTATCAGGCGGAATGCGATGCCTTTCCGAAATCCTATGTCCAAGCCGCCGCCAAGAAACATGGCAAACGCGGTATCGCTCGCTCCTCCAGCCGAAATCCTTGCGCCACCGAACAATGCGTGGACAAAGGGCTGCACGACAGGTAAGCGAGCCGTGAGCACTGGACCGGCAGTGAAAGTGTAGACGGAAGAGTCAGTCCGCACCGAGTTGTACACCCCACTGAAGTCCGCTGTAATTCCCAGCACGTGTTTGAAATTCCCTGTCAGGGAAGCATTCCAACCAGCCGCGTTATAGCTGCTCTGGAGATGCTCGAACTGGGCTCCGCCGTAGATCTCCACTCTTTGCGAGAGTACGGGCGCGCACAGCAATAAAACGAAGAGCATCACATGCACTACTTGCTTCTTCATCGAATTCCTCCCTGCACCACAAACACACAGCACTGTCACAAACAGATGGATCGCGCGACAACGCAGCTAGAACCGGAACGTGATACCCCCTGTGACGTCGAACTCGTGAAGGTAATGGTCGTTGCCGACGACCCAGCATCCTCCCCAGAACGGGTCGCACCAATATCCCCCGTCGGTTGACGTTATGTATGTCGGAGACCATTTGGCCTGGCCGCGCAGGCCGAAATGCTTACTGAGGTTGTATTTCGCTCCGCCTCCCAGCGAAAACGCAAAACGCGTTGCCCCGCTTACACCGCTGCGATCAGGAGATAGGTCGCTCGCTCCCAGACCCACAAAGGCAAATGGTCTCAGCTTCGCCTCTCGGTCGGCGAAGTGAAACAATAAGTTGCCCATGTATTGGTCCATGTTCAAAGAAAAGACTTTGATGTCACTGCCGCCCCCAGCTGGTTGCGCAACTGTATCTGCCTTCGTGTGATTCCATTGAAACTCGATTCCGTAGCGTTCGCCCAGCAAGTAACCCGCAGTGACGCCGTAATTGGTGCTGTTTCCTACCTCAATACGACGAAACAGCGAAGTTGAAAGATCAAGTCCGCCATTGAATTGACCTCCGACGTGCCCAGTGACTTCAACGTTCTGCGCGAGAGGCGTTGCTACCAGCAGGCACAACAATATTGTTACTAACAAAGGTGTCTTGGCATTCATGGCAGCCTACCTTCTTCACAAATTCGCCAGAATCCGGTCAGCTTACTTACCCACCCTATCCAAGCCTTCGCATTGGAAGAACTGTCAGAATTGCTAGCTGTTACTCCGTCTTCCTTGACTCGGACAACTTCACAGCTTTCGACGGATCCTGCCACGAGTATTGCGGACCTAAGGCACCTTTCGGCCAAACTCTTGGCAACGGCTGACATCTTGAAGAGCGTGGTTCGCGTCCTCTTCAATTCGATCAAACCTACTGTAGAGTTAGATCTTATGCCGTTTGTGGAACTGAAGGCTTCGCCGCACGCGAGCGACATTTCACCTGTGCGCATTCATTACAGAGATATCGGCAGCGGTACTCCGACCTTCTTCTTGCACGGCGGCTGGGGTTATGGTGCCTACCCTATCGACCAACACATCGAGGAATTGAGCGCCAGAGTTCGTTTCTTAATTCCAGATCGTTCCGGTCACGGCCATTCCTCACGCTTCCCCGGACCATTGCCAATAGATTTTCATCACAGGGCAGCGGAAGAGACCCTGCTGGTTCTGAATGCCTTGGGGATCGACCGAGCGGTTCTCTGGGGACATAGCGATGGCGCGGTCATCGCCGCGAAGATTGGGCTCGCCGCACCCAAACGCTGCGAGCGCCTGATCCTTGAAGCATTCCATTTCTGCCGGAACAAACCATCTTCCAAGAATGCTTTCTTTCAGAAGTTTGCCGATCATCCCCGCGGCATAGGCGAAAAACTGCGAAAACAGTTAGCAGCAGATCACGGCCCTGACCATTGGGAAAATGTCGTGCAAAGAAATTGCCGCGTGTGGCTGGAACTAGCGGCGCAGAGCAAACGACTGGATGAGGACCTCTACGACGGGCACCTCAGCGAACTGCAAGTTCCGGTTACGTTCATGCACGGCCGAGGCGATCCGAGAACGGAATCGGGAGAAATGCAACGCGTGCAGGAACTACTTCCCAAAGCAGACGTTCGCTTCATCGAGAGCGGACGCCACAGCCCCCACAGCGAAGCGGCTGGGAGTCAGGAGTGCAACCAGATTCTTCGTGAGTTGCTGACAAAATCTAGTGTCCCGCCTTCGCCACACACCAGGCAATAATCGTCTGCCCAGGCCGTTGTGTCGTCCGCTCCATCTGCTCTACCAGCCGCGACTCTAAATCATCCGGATCCGCAACCATCTCGCACGCGGCAATCTCTTCGTCAGAGGCTCCCTGAAAGCACAATTCGCAGACCGCCAGACCGCCCTCCGACCGCACTGGCGGACCAAACGTGCGGCATGTCATCGGGCGCGATTCGTACAACTCGCACAGCCCCGTATCCGGATCGAGCACCGGACACGGCTCGTCATTCGCGAACTCCTCGAAACGCCGCTCCGCGTCCGCGCTTGCACCCAACATACCGGTCTTAGGATTTCCAGGAAAATCAGCAGACAGTCGAGCGACCGCCTCACGTGCTCGTGCAACAATTCGCTCCGCGCGTGCTGGATCCAGTTTGCGAAGTATTGCAAGGCCGTCCAGCAAACGCGCCGCATCCAGCGAGTTGATCGCAAACACGCCGACGCAACATTGCGTACAGCCGGGACGACATGCCAGCCAGTCGCCCGCGCGACGACCCGCATCTCCAAGCGCCGCGTCCACAATCTGGACGAGCTTACGATCGCCTGCAGGTCGCCTCATTGCCGTCATTGCGCGAGCATACCGCAATGCCATCGACGCGCCTACTTCGACGCGAGCACTTCTATCTTTTCGATCGACGGCGCCTTCACAAGTAGGTCAGATGCTTTGGCCATCAGCGCCGCCGCCACTCGACCCGAAAGGTGTGCCTGCCTTCCTGCCTCATCGGGAAAGGTATCAAAGATGCCAAACTTCGAAGGACCGAGCCGAAATCCATACCACGTGGAGGTCGCCGGCTCCTGCTCAACCAGCGCCAGGCCGCCCTTCAGGAAACTCTCCACTTCCTGTTCTTTCCCAGGCTTTGCTTCCATGATTACCAGCAACCCAACTTTCACTTCTGCCATCAAGATTCTCCTTTTCGGGACGCGCCCCGCCCTCCATAAGATGTTAGCCAGCCCAGAAGGTTCCACCTACAAAAAAAGGGGCCGCCCACGCAGGGCAGCCTCGGTTTCCTAGATTTACCGCTGGCGACTTCGCCGCCTCAGTCAGACGACTGGCGACGAACGCCGACAGAAATTATTGTGTGCCCCCGATCTTCGTTCCAATCACTTCGCCGGAAACGACGATCTCCACGCGGCGGTTTTTCTGCCGGCCAGCAGCGGTCTTGTTATCAGCTACCGGGTCAGCCTGCCCAAAGCCCTGCGCTGTTAGAGAATCCGCGCTCAATCCCTGGCTTACCAGATAATCACGCACGTTGTTCGCCCGCTGTTCCGACAGCTTCTGGTTGAACTCTTCCGTGCCCGTGCTGTCCGTGTGACCCTCCACCGTCAAATGCAGCGTTGGATAGTTCAACACGATACCGGACAGCTTCGCGAGAGCCTCACGAGCCGGTTGGCGCAAATCCGCTTTCCCTGTGTCGAACAGAACGTCGCCCATATTAACGACGAGTCCGCGCGGGGAATCAGTCGTCGGCAGTACGCGATTGAATTGTTCAAGCAATCGCGCGCGCAGTTCTTGCCTATCACGTTCCGCCTTCGCTGCCGCCGCTCTCTCCTGCTCAGCCTGCGCCATCGCCGACTTCTGCGCCGCCTCCGCCGCTGCACGTGCTTCGGCATCCTTGGCTGATGCAGCTTCGGCCTGTGCTTGCGCTGCTTCTGCCTCGGCGCGCTTTTTGGCTTCTGCATCCTGCGCCGCGCGCGCCGCTGCTTCAGCGTCCGCAGCCGCCTTCTTTTCGTTCGCAGCCTTCTCTTCTTCCTGTCGTCTCACAGAAATTGAGCGCGCATCTTCGGCCGCTTGAACAGCATTGCGCGCTGCGGTTGGAACCGCATTCTTCTGCTTACGTTTTTGGTAGTCTTCCGCCTGCGCCAACGCGGCAGTCGCCTTGGCAAAAGCTTCGGGCGCGTATTTCTCCGCTTCCTGGCTCTTGGCGATGTTTACCGCGTTCTCCGCTTGATACAGGTCGAGAGGCGTCTTGTCGTCCATTTGCAGAGCGGGAAGGTTTGCGCCGTAACGGCCGCGTTGCAGGAGCGTGAACTTCGCATCCACCGGATTCACTGCTCCCTTGGTATCGCTGCGCACCTTGTTTTCAAGCACAACCTGATCACTTGGATAAGTCACTGCGAAATATGGCTCAGCCGTAACGATCAAACCAAACGTCTGCAGCTTCGTGGTCACCGCCATTTTGCCCTGGCCGTTTTTCACCTCGAGCTGTCCCAGGTTGGAAACGCGCCCCTCTGGAGTAATCGCCCACAGCACGTAAACCAGGTAAGGAGTTCCAAATGACGACGGCGCTTCAAGTTCCTTGAACTGCGCTTCGATCGCCAACGAGCCATTCTTGCTTTCGATCTTCGCCTCCCCGGTGCCACGCGGCATCAGCGCGGTGCCAATAAAATCCACCTTGGTTGATCCGCGCGCCCAGTAGTTCACAGTCTGGATCGTTCTTGAAACATTGATGTTGATAACCGCGTTGCCCGACTGGCTCGTGTCCTGACTGAAGGCCGCACCCGCGGCCAGGCATGCAATCGTCAGCACGAGCATGAGATTCTTCATCTTCATTTTGCAAAACTCCTATCGCTCTCTGGAAATCTTAGAAATTTGCGGACAAACATCTTAGCTGCTGGCGCAACTTTTGTCTCGCGTTTGCTTGTACCGACTTACCAGCGTGGAACTCCAACCCGCGTCGCAACTTCTCTTTAATTCAATCCCTGCAGTGCCCCGCTTGGGCTGTCGACTCGGTCATCCGGAGCTGGCTTTCCTTCCGGCGCAACAGCCACCCGACGACCCCAGATTGCACCGCGCGTGTCGCGGTGCCACGGAACTTTGCCCGCCAGCATATTCGCAAATGCTCGATCCGGATTCAGCAGTCCTCGATACACGCTCTTCAGATATCGATTGTTGGTACTGTTTTCCAATTTGCGCACCACATACCGGTCCACGATATCCTCTCCGATCAGCCACGCCGTGCCGACCGTTGGCGTCACCACAAGGTCTACTGCAGCCGCACCACTGCGCCCAGTCCTTGGATCAATCGCCTTGCCTACATTTCCAATACTCGCTTCGCTGATTGGTCCAATCTCAAATTGCACGCTGTACGCAGCGTTCCAAAGCATTGCCTTCGAGCGGCTTACCCAGTATCCAGGATCATTGAACTCGAGCTTTTTCCCGCGCGGATCATTCTGAATTTGGATGTAACCTGTCACCGCTCCCTGCATCGGATGTCCAACATAATTTACGTAAAATGGGTCTCCGTCTCGCCACCCATCGAGCCCCAGCACAGAATCGCAATAGTCTTTCCAGAATTTCCCCGGCAGCTGTTTGCGTGTACTCGGTTCTCGCAGAATTCGGACGCCGTGCTCAAACATCAGGAATGCGAACGACTGTGCGAGCGCAGGTTTCCACTGAAAAGTCGTCGGCTCAGGCTTCGCAGTTGTGGTCACCGCCAAGGCAGACGCCAGCCGGTACGCTTCCCTGCTCGACGACGAACTTCCCATATCAGGCAACGCCGCATCAAACGCATTGCCTGGGTCTCGAGGGTAGGTCAACGAGAGACCCGGCAAGGCCCAGGGAGGCAGATCCACCAGATCCGCGCGAAACACAATCGCGTTTTCCTTCAGAACAACCGCCCGACTGAGATTCAAATTGAGGCTCTGCTTGGCGTTGACAGTTTTCGCGCGATCGCTCGATGCGACCTGCGCATCCAGACGCCTTGCGCCACTCCCAATCGCGAGCGCCAGTGCGACCATGCAAATTGTCCAACGCATCCCTGCGCTCCAACGGTAGCGAGGATTCTCCGGCTTACCACTCATGTTTAAACATTTTTATCGGCGCAACGAAGCGTTTTGCCAACTCGCAAAACTGACAGTGGGGAATGTCTTGGAAATAGGGAGCTTTTGACACAAGGAAGTTTTGTAAAAAACAACCTGAGCCACCCGCTGCGCCCAGCGTGTGGCCCAGATCATTTTTCTGACTATGCAGCTCGTTTGCGCGGCTTTCTCACCGGCTTGATCTCGTCCTCCGCGTCAGCATCTTCCGTCTCGGCAGATTCATCTTCATTGGCCTGCTCATTGATCTCTTGGGCCAACTCCGACAACTTTTCGTCCGTTTCTTTCTCTTCTTCCAGCGTTTCTTCCAGCAATGACACGTGCTCATCTTCACCCAGAACTCTGGCGAATTCGCTGACCGTCCCGTACGCCGCTATCTCATAATGCTCAACCCGCTGGGCGGCACCGATCAAAGCAGCATCCATGACCGCGCCCTCGAAGTCCTCTTCCATGACTTCGGAGCCTTCCTTCACTAACCCTTCCATGCCCGAGCACTTCTTTCCTTTCGGGCTCTCGTCTAGAGATGCGAAAATCTGCTCCAAACGTTGCACTTGACCCTTCGTCTGATCCAGATGTTTTTCAAACCCTTGCCGGAGTTCGTCGGATGATGCAGCCTTGGCCATTTTCGGCAGCGCTTTTACCAACTGGGTTTCCGCGCTGTACAGATCTTTCAGCTCATCGATATAAAGTTTTTTCAAGCTCTCGTTCGCCATTTTTTCCTCCGGTAATAAAGAACTTCAATTTCTATGAGGAAAAGCCCCGACTGATTTTTGGCCGGGGCCCCGAATCACAGCATTTAGGAAGCGCGACGTTGTCCGCCCTGATCCCGTTGGCCCTGATTCTCATCGCTCTCGTCTCGATCCTGTCCAGGATTCTTCTTGTTAAGATCCTGCGGATTCTTTTGCTGTTGCTGCTGCTGCCCAGACTGACCGGGATTCTGTCCCGGATTCTGGCCTTGCTCTTTCTTAATGTCGTCTGCCATGGAAATTCTCCTTGAGCACCGCGTAGCGGCGCGCTACTGAATTAACCTGCATGCATTGGGTGCCCCAAGCCTCGGAGTGGTTGCCGCGATCGACCAGTTGGTCGCATTTAACAGTAGAAAAAATCCAAATGGATTTTCTTTTCCAAAAATAAATTTCGACAAACGCTCAAGCCTTGAATGAACTCTTCGCGTCTCCAGTGAGCAACCGTTGCAGTTACCCCAATCTGTCGCGTCATCAACGCATCGTTGACCGGCCAGTTTCAGATACAATCCTCTCCCGGTCCCTCCGCGATCCGATGAATCCGACTCCAAAGCTCGCCACCACCGCATTCCAGCGCTTTGGAGTGCGCCCGGTCATCAACGCCTGCGGGATCTACACCGATCTCGGAGGTACAGTGTTTTCCCCCCGCGTCTCGCAGGCCATGCAGGAAATCAACACCCACTTCGTGCGGATGGTGGATCTGCTCGATCGTTCAGGCGAAATCCTTGCCAAGCTCGTCGGTGCAGAAGCCGCTCGTGTCGTTCCAGGCGCCTCCGCTGCCATCACCCTTGGCACCGCTGCCTGCATCGCCGGCAAAGACGGACACGCGTGGGAGCAACTCCCCGATACCACTGGTCTCAAAAACGAAGTCCTCATCCAGAAAGCCCACCGCTACAAATACGACCGCATGGTTCGCATCGCCGGAGGTCGTCTCATCGAGGTTGGCACCACGCTCACCACAACTGCCGCCGACCTTCAGAAGGCCTGCACCCAGCGCACCGCGATGATCATGTTCCCCGCTCATCTCGATGGCCGCACCGGTACGCTCCCGTTGGTCGAGGTAAGCCGCATCGCCCGCCAGCATGCAATCCCCCTGCTCGTCGACGCCGCCTACATGAATTACCCCACGAGCATCATGCACGGATACCTCGAAGCCGGCGCCGAACTGCTTTGCTTCAGCGCAAAATATTTTTGGGGACCCAACTCCGGCGGCTTCATCTGCGGACGCCGCGACCTCATCGAAGCCGTGGCCGGCATCGATTTCACGCGTTACGAATCCGGACAATTCCTCACCTTCGGACGTCCCTTCAAACTCGATCGCCACACCATCGTCGCGACCGTCGCTGCTCTTGAAGAGTGGTTTGCCATGGATCACAACGCGCGCTGGTCAAGCTACGCCGCGAAAGTCGCCTCCATGCGCGATCAGCTCGCCGACCTGAAGCACTTCAAGACCTCAGCTCGCTATTTCACCATGGACGAACGGCTCGTCGACGAACCTGTCAGTTGTATGACCATCGAATTCAAAGGTGGTGCCGCGGAAGTAGATCGCATAAGCACGGAACTGCTGAAGGGCGAACCCTCCATCGCCACCGTTCCCCTCGACGACAAACTTGTCATAGCCGTCGATACGCTGCTCGCCGATCAACATGACCAGATCGCTGTGCGTCTTCGCGAATTGCTCTCACCAAAACACTGATCCGGAGAAGCGCGACAAGCTCTAATACTCGACCCGCTCTAATAAGACGCCCTAATAAAGAAGATACGGACCGAAGCCCGAAACCCGCGCGCTGCCCTATAATGGCGCGATCAAGGTAGGTATCATGAACGCCATCTCGCAGTCGGCTCTAGTAGCTCTTGCCCTGTTCCTCCCCCTAACCACAACGCCGCTGATCGCGGATTCCCCTCAAGCTCCTACACAAACCTCAACCCTGCCAACGGAAGCTGCGCCATCGCAACCCGCGCCATCGCAACCCGCACCATCGCAACCCGCGCCGTCGCCAACTGCGTTAGCGCAGTCCGAACCGAAAGTCGAAGATCTTCCCGAGGAAGGCGAAGCCACCGAGGAATTGGTCACCCCCGCGCTCAAGCTCGACGTTTCCCACGAGTCTCCCCTCATTCAGGCGCTCTATCAGGCCACCCGCGAAACTAAAGAAGATGCAATCCTGGCTCGCCTCGCCGACGCGAAAAAGCTCATCAACACCGCCGATATGAAAGCGACCGACGCTCAAGGACGAACCGCTCTCCACTGGACCGTCTTCGGCTCAAGCTACAACACAAAAACCAGCGTGCTCGTCGCCTATGAGGAGATCGCCGACGCCCTCATCCAGCGCGGCATCGATATTAATAAGGAGGATGTCTACCAGGACACTGCTCTCGACTATCTTCTTTATTCACCTACCGTCGAGATGCAAACTCTCCTGATCGAGCATGGTGCCAGCAGCGGATTTCTCGCCGCTTCCTACCAATTCCTCAAACAGGCCTCGGAGTGTTCCACCGAAACTCCCGCGCCTCAGCGCGCCGTCGCCCCCACTTCCACCAAGGCAGATCTCGCGCCCGGACTCACGCTCAGCATTCGTCTCAGCACTCCGGTTTATAGCGATCGTTCGCGCACCGGTGATCCGATCGAAGGTACCGTCACCTATCCTCTTTGCAAGAATGGCGAAAACGTTGCCTGCAAGGACGCCGAACTTCTCATCCCCCCAGGCACCAAGGTTAACGGAACAGTGTTGTTCGCGCAGAAGGCTCCCAACAAATACACGCGCCCTCGCCTCGTGCTGGATTTTTCCAACATCCTTCACAAGGACGACCTGCGCTCTCCCCTCTACGCTCACGTTCTCGACGTAGACAACGCCCGCGAGACCATTCAGAACAATGAGATCCTTGGCATCATTCAGCCTCACGCCTCCACGAAAGTCTCCATCGCGCTGGTCGCCGTCAGTGTCGCCAACCCCTTCGCCGGATACGCAATAAAAGGTGTGCAGACCGTCTATGGGCTTTCCATACGTCGTGAAATTGTTTATCCCGCGGGCACCGACTTGCAGGTGCAAATCGTTCGCTATTCAAAACTGAAGCAAAAACCCGCTTGGTCTGGATGGGCCAAACTTCCCGTCGACCAAGACCTCCAACACCTGGTCACCAATGCGCCCATGCGCACCACCACCCCGGGCAAAGTTCCGTCCGATCCCACCAATCTCATGTTCATCGGATCGCAACAGGAACTCATGGCCGCTTTCACCGAAGCCGGATGGCTTCAGGCCAGTGATCTCAACGTCAAGTCAGCGATGAAGACCGCGACGGCTACCCTGCGCCAGACTGGCTACAACGACGCACCCGTCTCGACCCTGCACCTTCAAGGCAAGGCGCCCGACATCGTTTTCCAGAAATCGCTCAACACATTCGCCAAGCGACATCACCTTCGCATCTGGCAACTCAAACCGACTTATCAGGGACGCGAAGTTTGGATCGCCGCCGCTACGCACGACATCGCCACCACCAACGAGCGCGCTGGCACCAAATGGTCTCATCGCATCGATCCGCACATCGATCGCGAACGCGACTGGGTAGAAACCGATTTGTTGTTCATCGGCTCTGCCACTTCCTACGCGGAAGTCGATCGTCCCGGCGCACCCAAAAACCTCTCCAACGCCACGGGAGACACCATCGTGACAGATGGCAAAATTTCAGTGGTAGCGTTAGCAAAAACAAGCGCCCCAAAAGACAACAACGTACCCCCAGCCCTAACCACCCGCCCCAGCCAGTAGCACAAAAACCGTCAGCCCACGGGGTGCCCCGTTCCTTGCCGGGGTGCCCAGGTTTGCGTCCGTTCTTTGGGCGCTAACGGCTCGAAAGGCAAAAGATTTGACTTGTGAATGATGCGGGACGCCACGTTCCGTGCGCACTTTGCAAGGGACGGGGTATTCGGCGAGTAGGCCACCCGCCGGACTCCATCAGTCTGTCTTTCCGTTGTATCAGGCGAACGGCGACTTCAACCACCGCTGACAAACCGCCTGCCCTCTAGAGCCATCTGCACAGCAATGAGTAAATCGGTTGCTGCTCTTGCCTTGGCGACGTAGCCCCACGCCCCCAGGTTGAACGCTTCTTGCACCACTGCTGGAGAGGATTCCATGCTCAAAAAGATGATTTTTGATTTAGGGGAAAGTTCGCGAATCTGTCGAGCGGCGTTAATGCCGTCCAGTGTCGCCAGTCCAATATCAAGGATGATCAACTCTGGCTTAAGTTGTCGTGCCAGCCGAACCGCTTCCAACCCGTCCGACACTTCGCCCACGATTCGGAGGCCGCTGTTTTCGCGTAGCTTTTCACCAATAAAACTCCGGAAGGGCACAGAATCCTCAGCGACGAGAACCCGGACTTCGGAACTTCCCTCGGATTCTGACATGGCCCAGTATTGACCTTAGAGCATCGCCGTTGGGCCACGCAACAGGACAACTCCTGATTCTGCCATAGGGGATTACCCGTCCCGAGGATGTTACAAGCTGCATCACGGCCGCCTTCGCACCGCTCACTGCGGTGCCGCGTTCCGCGCACAATTTCCAAGGAGCCGCGTGTGTGCAACATCACAAAACGGCGAATCAACCATGTTGCTGGGGAGGCGGAGCAAGACGAAAACAGTGAGACGAAAGGAGAGTTACGCCCTCTCCCCACTTCCAGTATAGAACTCACCCGGGGGCTTGCCGCAAGATCCGGGTCCTGCTTTAGAGTCGGCAAAACCTTCCGGAATCAGGAGCCATAAATGCACGCGTTGTTGTTGTCGTATGGATCTCGCGCACGGGTCGGCCTAGTCATTCTAATAATGGTGTCGCGATGAGCGAACATGCGGTGGTGATTGCCGGAGGCGGTCCAACCGGACTGATGTTAGCGGCCGAACTCGCGTTGGCGGGCGTCGACGTCGCCATTGTCGAACGCCGCCCCAGTCAGAAACTCGTTGGCTTGCGCGCTGGCGGTCTGCACTCACGCACCGTCGAGGTTCTCGATCAACGCGGAATCGCCGACCGCTTCCTCTCACAAGGACAGACTCTACAAGTCGCGGGCTTCCACATGTTCCAGTTGGACATGAGCGACTTCCCCACTCGCCACAACTACATTCTCCACCTGTGGCAGAACCACATCGAGCGCATCCTGGCCGAGTGGGTCAGCGAGCTGGCGGTGACGATCCATCGCTCACGCGAGGTAACCGGTTTCGTGCAGGACGACACCGGCGTCGACATCGCACTCTCTGACGGTGCGTCGCTCCGCGCGAAATTTCTCGTCGGCTGCGATGGCGGCCGCAGCTTGGTTCGCAAGTCCGCCGGCATCGAGTTTCCCGGTTGGGATCCGACGACGAGTTGGCTGATCGCCGAGGTCGAGACAACTCAGGAGCCAAAGTGGGGACTCCATACCGATGCGCTCGGCGTCCATGGCATCGGCAAGATGGAGAATGGCAAGTCCGCCCGCATCGTGCTGACCGAATCGCAGCTGCAACTCGACAGCGAACCCTCTCTGCGCGACGTCAGCGAGGCGCTCATCGCCGTTTACGGGACCGACTACGGCATTCACGGTCCCATCTGGATCTCGCGGTTCACCGACGTATCGCGGCAAGCAGCCGCGTATCGCGACCGGCGGGTGCTGCTGGCTGGCGACGCCGCGCACGTGCATCCCCCGATGGGTGGACAAGGCCTCAACATCGGCGTGCAGGATGCAGTGAACCTGGGATGGAAGCTCGCTCAAGTGGTCAAGCAAACATCACCGGAAGATCTGCTCGACACGTATCAAGCCGAGCGCCACCCGGTCGCTGCCCGCGTGTTACGCAACACCATGGCGCAGGTCGCGCTTCGACGCACGGACGACCGCAGCAAAGCCCTGAGCGATACCGTCTCCGAACTCCTCGCCATGGACGAGCCTCGCCGGCGCTTGGCCGGCGAGTTGTCCGGTCTGGGTGTTCACTACGATCTCGGTGAAGGGCATCCTCTCCTCGGGCGCCGCATGCCCGATCTCGACCTCGTCACGACCAATGGCTCGCTTCGCGTTTTCTCCCTGCTGCACAATGCGAGGCCGGTATTCCTCAACCTCGGCGAGCCAGGCAGCTTCGACATCAAATCATGGTCGGATCGTGTTCAGTTGCTGAATGCAAAGTACGCGGGTACGTGGGAGCTCCCGGTACTCGGGCCGGTAACTGCACCGACCGCGGTTTTGATCCGGCCCGACGGATACGTAGCCTGGGTCGGAGATCAAACCCACTCAGGACTGACTCCCGCCCTAACCAAATGGTTCGGCCCCCCGGCCCAATAGGAGCAACCGACTTGCATCCTTAAACAAGAGCCGAAACGAAACCAAAACTGAGAACTGAGAACCGAGAACCAAAACCGAGAACCGAGAAGTGATTATGCCCACCTCTTACTCCTCGACAGTGCCTCTTTCCACCGCCCCCGAAGCGCATCCGTTTGCGCCCGACTCATGCGCGGTTCATACCGTTTTTCTTCAAGCGGCATCGACGCAATCTCCCCACCGTCACGCCAGAAACCCGTTGCGATCCCCGCCATATACGCAGCACCCAAAGCCGTCGTCTCCATCACCGCCGGACGCACCACCGGAATTCCCAGAATATCCGCCTGGAAACGCAATAGAGTCTCATTAACGGCGGCCCCGCCATCGACATGCAACTCGGGCAACGGAGTGCCCGCATCCAGTTGCATCGCATCCAGTACGTCCGCAACCTGGAATGCAATGCTCTCCAACGCCGCGCGTGCCAAGTGCCCAGAATTAGTCGCCCGTGTAATCCCGAAGATTGCCCCGCGCGCATACTGGTCCCAGTGCGGTGCGCCTAACCCAACGAATGCGGGCACCATGTACACGCCGCCATTGTCGGAAACTGAATTGGCGAGCGCCTCCACTTCGTTGGAATTTTGAATCACGTGCAATCCATCGCGCAGCCACTGCACCACCGCGCCGCCGATAAACACGCTTCCCTCCAGCGCATATTCCACCGCGTCGCCAATCTTCCACGCCACGGTCGTGACCAAACGATTTTTCGATGGAACCGCGTCACGCCCAGTGTTCTGCAGCAGAAAGCATCCGGTCCCGTAAGTATTCTTCGCCAAGCCGGGCGACGTGCATCGCTGTCCGAAAAGTGACGCTTGCTGATCGCCCGCGATTCCGGCGATCGGTATCGAACCAAGTCCGAGTGTGGTCGTTACTTCGCTATAAACTTCGCTCGATGCGCGTACCTCCGGCAGCAACGAACGCGGAATCTCCAGCAACCGCAACAGTTCTTCATCCCACTCGCATCGATGAATGTTGAACAGCATCGTGCGCGACGCATTGCTCACATCGGTGATATGCAACTTGCCGCTCGTGAGCTTCCAGATCAGCCAGCTATCGATCGTTCCGAACGCGAGGCGTCCCGCTTCAGCCATGCGCCGCGCATCCGGCACCTGGTCCAGAATCCACCGAATCTTGGTCGCCGAAAAATACGAATCAATCAGCAGTCCCGTGCGTTCCTGGATCAACTTCTCATGGCCTGCATTCTTCAGTTGGTCGCACAAACCAGCAGTCCGCCGGTCCTGCCACACAATCGCGTTGTAGATCGGCCTTCCCGTCTGCCGGTCCCACACCACCGTCGTCTCGCGCTGATTGGTGATACCGATTGCTGCAATGTCGCGAGGTCGAACATCGCCCCGGCTCAACGCTTCTACCGCAACACTGATTTGCGAAGACCAAATTTCTTCCGGATCGTGCTCCACCCATCCCGCCTGCGGGAAGATCTGTTCGAACTCCCGCTGTGCAATCGATCGAATCGATCCATCATGATCAAACAGAATCGCCCGCGAACTGGTCGTGCCCTGGTCCAGCGCTAGCACGTAAGCCAATCAGCCCTCCATAAACCCACTGCTGGAATTAGTTGCCCCGCGGCAAGAAGCGCCGGATCCCGAAATCATAAATGGCGCCGCCGATCAGACCTCCTACCAGCGGCGCCACAATCGGAATCCACCATACATGACTCCCATCGGTCATTCCGTTATTACGAAACCCTGCAAGAACAATGAACAGCCGCGGTCCGAAATCACGCGCCGGATTAATCGGATATCCGTGCATCGCGCCGAAACTCATGCCGATGGCAACCACTGCCAACCCAATCATCAAGCCCGTTAAATTCGCACCCGGAGGCGCATTGCGTTCGTCCGTAATAGCAAACACGAGTAGTAGCAACAACCCTGTGCCGATCACCTGATCCAGAAATCCTGCCTGCGGCAACTGCGAGAACGCTGGAAAAGTAGTGAACACACCGGCCGTCTTCTCCAGTCCAGGATCGATCCGGTGAAACGCGGGAAGATAATTGCGATAAACCAATGCCGCTGCGACAAATGCTCCCGCCGTCTGCGCCAGCGAGTAAGGCACCACCTTGCGCCACGGAAACCCGCGAAATACTGCAAGCGTCAAAGTCACCGCCGGATTCAAATGGGCGCCAGAAATCCTGCCGGCAACATAAATCCCCATCGTGACTCCAAGACCCCAACCGATCGTGATGTTGGTGTACCCACCATGAATCAACTCGCCAGCATTATTCGTCGGAAATAGCATCACCATGGCCACGACGCCAGTGCCAAAAAGAATAAGAACAAGAGTCCCTAAAAACTCCGCAAACAACTCGGCCCCCAGTGCAGGCTTGTCATTCATCGCAGAATCCTCGACGCGTACAATCGAAGTCCCAAACGCCGCACCATAATACAGACAACGGTTAATCGTTCATGGTGGGGCGACGTTTGAGGCTTTACGCGGGAGCTTCCGTGAAATGCTTCCTGCTAACGGGTTGCGGGCCGTTCGCAGTTTTTGGTGGTTTGGTCCAGGGGGCCTTCCTTTGTGATTGAGGCCGTTGGCCCGCCTGTTCAGCCATCTTCACCAGGGGTGCCCCGTTCCTTCCGTACTTTGCAAGGGACGGGCGATGGCATCATCCCACCCGCCGTCGCTTTCACTTGCATTGTGATCCTAGTGGTCCGCGCGCTTGGAAGTGCGACACCGTACCCCGCTGCAGATAGGTAGCGCTCTATACGGTCGTCGCACTTTCATCACCTGTGCCGTGTCGTCTCATCTCTCTCAGATGAGCGTCGGCGAGTGAGTCCCCTTGCCGAGGACTCGGATCCCGGCGGTTCACGGAACGGTTCCACAGAAATGCGCTCGTAGCATACTTCGAGCACGGTCAAGCATTCTGTACCACCCGGCAATTGAAGGACTACGCTGTCACCCGCCGCCGACTTCATCAACGCGCGCCCCAGAGGTGACACCCAACTGACGTGGTTGCGGCTGAGATCGACCTCGTCGGTGCCCACGATGCTCACCACTCGCTCTGCTCCAGCAGCATTGGCATAGCCGACGGTCGCTCCGAAGAATGCTCTCGTCGCCGCCTGCCCCGCTCTCGGAGCTTCCGGGTCCACCACTTCAGCGGCTTCGATTCGCTTCGTGAGAAAACGGATTCGCCCATCGATCTGCCGCAGCCGCCGCTTGCCGTACTGATAGTCGGCGTTTTCACTGCGATCGCCGTTGCTGGCAGCCCACGCCACCACCTCCACCACGGCCGGACGTTCCCTGGTGAGCAGAAACCGATGCTCATCTTTAAGCCGCTCGAGCCCGCTCGGCGTGATGTAGTTCTTGACGTGCGCCGCGGGGGCGTCCGGTCGCGGGTGTCTCGTAAACCCTTTTCGCATCTCTTAGTCTTTCCAGCGCGAGTCCCGGATAGCAGCATATCCGACTCGACCTCCGGAATCACCACCTACCAATACGATGGACTCAACCGTGTGACCCTGGTTGCACCGGGGGCAGTATTTGCCTTGTCATTCCGACAAGCGAAGCGCCGAGGGAATCCGCTCTCCGCCCGCGACATTCAACACTGGACAACAATGGGTTGGTCGACCCTTTCGCCCAAAGCAAGAAGAGGCTGACGCTCCTTCGCGAGATTTAAAAAGAGTCTGCCCGAGCGAAGCCGAGGGGGATCTGGCGCGGAACTCCTCCGGACGGAAAATTGGAGACAGACGGAACCTTTCCCAGTTTTAGGCCAATGGAAATTGGTGAACGTCTGTCTCCGGTTTTTTCGTTCGAGCATCAGTAGGTTCACGGCGGACAGAACTCAATGGGCACGATCTTCTGATAACGCTCACAGCGCTAGACCGTCCAAGATAGTCGGCCGACATGTTCGCTCTCCCTATTTGGGACGAGACGTCTCATCTCGAGTATGCGTGCGCCTTGCAGCGGAAAGAAGGAGTTACAGCATGGGAAATATTAGCCGTCGCGATTTTTTGGCTGTGGCCGCGGTGCTTGGTGCGGAAGCGGCCTGGGGTCGCTCATTCTCGACTCCCTCGAAGATTTCCTGGCGCGAGCGTCGCGACCTTTTCCCGGAAGGTGTAGCCTCTGGCGATCCTGACAGCAACAGCGTGTTGCTGTGGACCCGGCGAGCTCCGCAGCCTAAACCGGCCCAGGAATTGATCGTCGAAGTGGCGCTCGACCAGACGTTCCAGCGTGTGGTCGCAACGCAGAGAGTGTCGATTTCGGCGGAGGCGGATTGGACCTGTCGTATGCTGGTCGGCGGACTGAAGCCGGCGCAGGTCTATTGGTATCGCTTTACTGATTCTGAGGGTTCCGGCAGCCGCGTCGGCCGCACCATTACCGCGCCTGCCGATGATGATTCCCGGCCGGTACATTTCGCGTTCGTCAGTTGCCAGAACGCAAATTTCGGAGCGATGAACGCGTACCGAAGAATGATCTTCGAGGATGAGAAAGCTTCTGAGCAGGACCGCCTCAGCTTCGTTCTGCACCTGGGTGACTTCATCTACGAGATGGTCTGGTATCCGGAGGACCGCGCCACTTATTACGACCGCAAGGTCAAGGAAATCGTTCGTTATCCTCAAGGAGAGAAAATTCAGGACTTCCACATCCCGGTCAACGTGGATGACTACCGCGCTGTGTATCGCAGCTACCTGCACGATCCCGACCTGCAGGACGCTCGTGCCCGCCTTCCCTTTGTTCCCATGTGGGATAACCATGAGTACAGCTGGCAAGGATGGCAAGCCTTGCAAGTGTTCGACGGCAAACCGCGTCCGGCGCAGACGCGCAAGGTTGCCGCCATGCAGGTATTTTTTGAGTATCAGCCCGCGCGTATGCTGAAGAGCGGTGGTCCCTCGCTCGAAGTTTTCGGCCCACCGCAGGTTAAGGATGCGCCGGTCACGGTTTTCGACGAGCATGGACTCGGGCAGGAGGCCAACAATCTTGCGGCGATCCATAGTCTGAAGGGATACCGTTCGCTCCGCTGGGGCCGGAACGTCGAGCTCATGATCACCGACGAGCGAAGCTACCGATCCGAGGATCCCGGAACCAAGTTCGCTGACGCAGATTTCTTTAACAAAGATTATTCGGAGTTCGTGCCCGAGGAGGTGCTTGAAATCATCGATGGCGGCCGGGGTTACAACGGAGGCAAACCGCCCGACACCATCCGTTTCGGGGACAAGCAAGTTCCGAACCTGCGTAAGGCAGACCCCGCGCAGACCATCCTCGGAGCCGAGCAAAAAGCGTGGTTTCTGGAACGACTGCGGAATTCGAAAGCTGCCTGGAAGATCTGGGGCAGCACAACTGCCACGCTGGATATGCGTGCCGACCCGCTGAACATTCCCGCTGGGATGGTTCCAAGCGCCTGGCCCGGTGCTGGATATGCCAACTTAGGCCCCCCGGACGTCAGCCTTGCCTATCTCGAGCGCGGTGAGATTTACGATTTCATTCGCCAGCACGAAATTACCGGATTCGCCACTGTGGCCGGCGACCGGCATAGCTTCTGGGCTGGATTATCGGCGAAGTCTCTCCCGCCCAAGACCTTTGACCCCGTAGGCGTGGCGTTCGTGACTGGTTCAATCTCCGCGCCCGGAACGGTAGAGGCAATGGAACATCAGTTGCCCAAGGACGCTCCGCTGCGGGCTCTGTTCCTCGGGCAAGGTCCTGGTGACAACCGTCCGCAACCCACTATCAATATGCTCGTGCGTCACGGGGTTCGGTCATGCCTGGAATATGCGAAGAGTGGTGACGTGCAAAAAGCGCGCCAGCTTTCCAACCGGAATTTGTCACCGCACCTGTCGTTTGTTGACATGGGCGGCCATGGCTATGCGGTAGTGCACGCAGCAGCGGACCGGCTGGAGACCGAATTCATCTGCCTGCCGCGTCCCATCGTTCGCCAGGGCCAGCCGGATGGCGGACCGATTCTCTATCGCGTTCGACACGCTGCAAGGCTCTGGCACAAGCACGAACGTCCGAATCTCGAGCAGAAGGTGATAGAAGGCAATCCGGCGTTTTCGATTTAGGGATCGGCGAACACGTCGGGAAATTAAATACTCTAGAAAATTATCGCTAGCAGATGCGGCCCGGGGCATCTACAAAGATTTTGGAAAATCTGCTCGGACAAAACAATGGGGGCGGTTCCGTCTCTCCCCTATTTATCTGAGAAAGCGAATTCGCCCATCGATCTGCCGCAGCCGCCGCTTGCCGTACTGATAGTCGGCGTTTTCACTGCGATCGCCGTTGCTGGCAGCCCACGCCACCACCTCCACCACGGCCGGACGTTCCCTGGTGAGCAGAAACCGATGCTCATCTTTAAGCCGCTCGAGCCCGCTCGGCGTGATGTAGTTCTTGACTGGCGTTGCAGGCTCGTCCGCTTGTGGTCTTCTCGTAAACCCTTTTCGCATCTCTTAGTCTTTCCAGCGCGAATCCAGTTTGTGCACCAATGAACGCGGATGAAGGGCGGGTGGCCGACCCTTCCACTCATTCTACTGGCGGTGCCCCGCTCCTTGCGCACTCTGCAAAGGGGAGTGATGGCGACGTTCCAACTGCTGTCGGGCGGGGGGTCTAACCTTCCACACATTCTAACTGGGGTACCCCGTTCCTTGCGTTCTTTGCAACGGGCGGGTGATGGCATCGTTCCGACCGCTTGCGTCTCCCTCGCCCCCGTTCCCCATACAACCTTGAGGCTGCCCCACCTGCCTGATCCAGGTTGACGCAATCGCGGTCCTGCCCTAAGCATCGTCGCACTTCAGAATTTGAACATCATCCCGAGTGTCAAAAAACTTGCGTACGATCTGTCGGCCCGTTGCAAATCAGTGAGAGCTTTGTTGGTCGGATCGGTGATCGTCGCGTGAAAGATCGAGGTATTCAGCGACTCATAGAAAAAGAAATGATGCTTTGTCACCGGCGACGGCAAAATAAAGGTCAGCGTTGGACCCTGCACTCCATTGTCCTTATCCGATCCTGGGAGACTGTACGTACATTTGAGCCGAAAGCTCCACCGTTCGAGAAAAATGTCTTTCCCACCTCCGAAACTCGGATGCCACGAATCTTTTGTGTAGTTAGTGGTAGAAAGCTTCGCCCAGCCGCTGCCCCCGCCAAAAAACCATCCGCTGTTGAGACGGTAAAAGCCGCTGCCGCCGATGCTTTTGGTGTGTCCATCAATACTGCCGATCGTATTGTCGTTCGTTTTTCGGGCGTTGTCGTAACCAGTGCTTACGGAAAGTAAGAACCGCGGCTTCTCAATCGCCAACCCGACTGTCGCCTTTTGTGAAAAGGTACTATAGCCTCCGCCGTTGAGGCCGAATGCGGAAACGATGTTCAGATGCGGATACGTGTCATAGACGGGCTTGTTTTCTTCCTGCGCAACCGCAGCCAGAATGCTCATCGCTCCCAGAATGAGTGCTATTAAAGTTTTCATCAAAATGCTCCCGCAAGCACGGCTCATGGCCGACGTTGCCTGTGGGTTTCATCGGCAGATCTCGGGCCACGGGCACGCACGAAAGGTGATGGCTCCTGTGCGCGCCAACTAAGAAAATGCAGGCTTTGGAGAAGGCACATCGCCTCCGTGGATTAAGAAAGGCTCATGCGTGCCGTTATGGGATTTGCGCGTTCTAATGCGGGAACACTGTTCGGACTGAACCGTCTAGCAACTAACGCAGACAGCACTTTGTTGGCGGATGGCCCACCCTTTCACCCGTTCTATCGGGGGTGCCCCGTTCCTTGCGCACTCTGCAAGGCGCGGGCGCGTGAGGCATCAAGAACGGCGAATTGATTCCACTTACGATCCCTCAATGCCCACAGGGCCGAAGCGATATTACGGTGCCAGAGACCCGACTTCGATTCGCACAACGACCCTCAACAAGATCCCGGAAAAGAAGACGAAGGTGCAAGGGTGCGGCACGCTCAATTAGACGAGGAGTCGAAGGGATGGGACGGTGCCGGGGTTTCTGTGAACCTCTGCCATTGGACGCGCCCTGATGTTCAGCACCAGAACTCCAGACCAAACTGAAGGGCCTCCGTGAACTCCGTGACCTCGTGGTAAATCCAACCTTCCTCAATAAAAAAGGCCGCTCTCGAGAGCGGCCCTCCACAAACTGAAAACTGACAACCGAGAACTGAGAACTGAGAACTGAGAACTGAATTCTAGTCTCCAGCCACCGGCTCTCCAACTTCCTCCGACTTCTTCGCCGGAGCAAGCGCAGTCAACGGCAAGAAACCATTTTCCGCAACCGCAGGCTTCTCTTTCAGAACGACTTCGCGATACAGACGAGCCATCTTCTCGTCGTGTGCGCCGTCGGTCTTCATTTTCTCGTTGCGGGCGCGAGTCTTCTCTTCCCGTGCGGTCTTCGCAATCCCAAGCTTATCCAGATCGTGCTGGACTTCGTTGGTCACGATTCCGTCGCGCAGGTTGAGCGAGTGCTCGACTTCTTCCATCTGCACTTTCTTGCCGCCCGCGAAGATCTCGTGACGCCCGTGCTCTTCGTACCACTTGGTGAGGGTGGCCGTCATGTGCATCTTCTCGATAATGTTCCGCCAGCCCACGCCCGTGTTATAGGCGCAGAAGCTGATCTCGCCTTCCTGCGTCGCGTACGGAATAATGCACTGCTCCGTCCGTCGGAAGTCGTAATTGAACAGGTCCTGGAACCACATGCCTGCGATGAACAGGAAGTTCCACCGATCCTGACGACGCTTCATCACATCGTCGATCGTCCGGTCCGGACCAACCTTGCCGTAATTCTTCCCGGTGGCGTTGAAGTTCTTATCGAACTTCTTCAACAGGTCCATCATCTTGAAATGAGTGGGAGACTTGAACGGATCGTAGTTCTTCATCAGACACAGCGCCATTCCAAACACAGTCAGGAATTTTCCGCGCGCCGCATCATTGACCTTCGCAATATCCTTAGCGAGCTGGTCACCCTTCAGGAACGCAGTAACCGGCACCGCCTCCTTCGTCTCCTTATCAATCATCACAGCCATCCCAGTCCCACAATTCGGATGACAGCCGCAGGAGAGTTGGCCCCAGTCGTTTTTCAGGTCGTTTACGTGCATCAGGTCGGCCCAGTCACTGAAGGTGGACATGAAGCTGATGGGGAACCAGTCGCGGGCGGGTTCGCCTAATCCGGTTTGATTTTTTACATCGTGCGCGAGGTGCGACAGCGTGTAGCGCTGCGCTTTGCGGCGATCGTCGGTGACCGCTTCGTCGCGCCCGGTAAAGCTGACCGGCTGGAAGGACAAGAATCCAATTCTCTTTGGATTGTCGAGCGCGAACTGGATGATCTTTCCGACTTGTTCGTTGTTGATGCCATTGACGATCGTTACGACCGGAACGATTTCCACTCCGGCGCGGTGCAGGTTGTCGATGGCTTTGAGTTTTACGTCGAACAAGTTGCCGACGGCGCGATGAGAGTTGGCTGCGTTGCCGATTCCATCGAACTGCAAATACGCGTAACGCATTCCCGCTTCGGCTGCCTGTTGGGCAAATTCGAAGCTCTTCGCAAATTCGATTCCGTTGGTTGCGGCTTGCACGCTGTTGTATCCGACCTTGCGCGCGTAGCGAACTGCGTCGAGGAAGTACGGTGAAAGAGTCGGTTCGCCACCGGAAAACTGAACTGACATCTGCCGACGCGGCTTGATGGTGATGGCGTTGTCGAGCATGGTCTTGATTTCTTCCCAGGTGAGTTCGTGGACGAAGCCGACCTGGTTAGCATCCATGAAGCATGGATCGCACATCATGTTGCAGCGGTTCGTGAGATCAATCGTGAGCACCGATCCGCGGCCATACTTTACAGTCGAGGAACCATGGTTATGGAGTTTCTCGTCGTTGTGCGCCAAGATGTCGCGGCCCGGGAATACTTCTTCGAGGTGGCGCGAAAATTCCGTGTCCACTGACATGACGTCTTCGAATGTGCCGTGTTTCGGGCATTCTTTGACCATCAAGATCTTGCCGTCGCGCTCGACGATCTGAGCTTTGATCTCGCCAACTTTTTCGTTGAGAAGAATGTCGTAGGGCAACTTACCATCGAGGATCTGCTGACGGATTTCAGGCACACACTTCGGACAGAGAGAGTCCGTGGTGCGCGGCCAGCCGAGCGGCGGCTTCGATTTTTCGTAGGACTTGAGCAGTGGCTTTTCGGACCACTTGGGGGTAGGCGATGCATTCGGCTTGATGCGGTTGAGCCGCTCGAATACTGCCCATGTGCCCTTGGCGGCCACGGTGACTGCTTTTTCAACGTACTTAACCGGTTTGTGCATGTCCTCGCTCTCAATGTTCGGTCGCTTGACGTGGCGCCGAATTCGAAGTCTTTCTGCAATATCCTGTTCGCAACGCGGTTCGGGCAAGAAAGTAACAACCGACCACGTTACGAGCGATTAGGGCTTTCCGAAAGGTAGGCCCAAATGTCTGGTAATCAGCAGAGTGATCTTATTGTAGATGATCGACTTAACCATGCAGAAGGCAATGAACGGGGGAATCTGGGGGTTAAACGGCGAAATGGGGGATTAGGCGGGGCTAAGTTATTGAAAACAGGAGGCAGGCATCCCGTGTCGGAATGGAGCGGGCCGCTTGGCCAGTGTTCCACCGCCATGCCGCAATTGAGAAGTTTTGGAGCTCACTATTTAGACGCAGCCCTTAAGCTTCCCTTTCATTGACCCACCGTTCCGGCCTCTCCAGAGCGTAAGCGCGGTAACTGCTCCATTCCACAATTCCGCCGGCTCCACCAAAAGCACCCTTCGCAAACCCAAAAACTGAGAACCGAATCCGCCCTGTATCATCTCCACCCAATGCCTTCGCGCTCGCACCCATTTCGCGGATACCTTTACATCGCCACCGCTACCTTCCTATGGGGAATCGCGGCAACCTTGGGCCGCGCGGCCTTCACCGGGCGTCTAGCCTCGTTGAGTTCCAACCTGCGCCCTCTCGATCCACTCATTCTTTCGCAATGCCGGACGACCCTCTCGCTACTCGTGTTGCTGCCGATTCTGCTCACTCGCCGAGGCGCTTCCTCCCTGGCCATGCCTCGTTCAGACATCATCCGTTGCATGGTGGTCGGAATTCTCGGCGTGGCCGCATCGAACTACTTCTATTACCTCGCCATCCAGAGAACGAATGTCGCGGTCGCCATCATCATTCAATACACCGCGCCGGTCTGGGTGTTGCTCTATATGGTTTCTCGCGGCCTGCAGAAGCCCACCATGCGCCGCGTGGCGTCGGTCGTGCTCGCCGTCTTCGGTTGTGCATTGGTGATCGGCCTGGTGGGTTCAGGTGGTTGGAAGCTCGACACGATCGGCGTACTCGCATCGGTCGTCGCGTCTTTCTCGTTCGCTTTCTACAACATTGGCGGACACAAAATTCTCGAACGCTACGACCGCTGGAAAGTTCTGGTGTGGGTCTTAACGGGCTCGGCGGTGTTCTGGATCATCTTCAATCCGCCCTGGAAAATCATCGGCCAATATTCCAACGCGCAGTGGATTTTCATGCTCATCTTCGCGTTGATTTCAGTTCTCGGCCCGTTCTCCTTCTATTTTGCAGGCCTGCAATATTTGGAGCCCACCAAAGCTATCGTGGTCAGCTGCCTCGAGCCGGTATTCTCAATCATCATCGCCGCGGTGGCTCTCAAAGAAACCGTCGGCCCTCTTCAGATTGTCGGCATAGTCGTAGTTTTGGCCGCAACCATCATCGTCCAACTACCCGAAAAAGGCAGTCAGGAAGAGATCGCGATCGTCGAACCGATGGAATAAACCAGCGATACTCTGGCTAACCACGTTCCACAGATGTCACCCGATCCTTGCCTTCGTGCGGCATCGCACCCGCCACCAGAAGAAGCGTTCCGCAATACATCAATGTATCCGCCAGGTAATTAAATCCTTCGAGGTTGGCGCGTTCCACCACTGCGATCGGCACATACACGGCCAACACCACGAAGAGCACGGTAAGGCCCAGCCATGCCGCCACGGCCCGGGGTTTCTTGCCAATCACCAACAGGGGTCCCGCGATCGCGTAGACCACAGCGACGAGGTACGTCCAAATGCCATGCCCAAAGACCCACTTCGGAGTCACCATCTCCAGCGGAATCCCGGGAACGTGCTCGCCGTGCATGAATTGTTCAACGCTGTAGACGAGCACCGGAATCGCAACGAAGTAGCGCGCGACTGTCGCGAGCACGTGCGTCCCGCGTTCGCGCCACTCCTTGCTGAGACTGGCTGCCAGCGCCAGCGCTCCGCCGCTGAAGGACAATTCCCGCAGGGTCAACGCCATTGCAAACCGACTTCCCGGACTGCGCGCCCACCCGGGTGCATCCATCAGCACGACGAAAAGGAAGAACGTGATGGCGAGCAGACTCGCCGAGAGGCGCGCCTGAATCCTCGTCACCAAACTAAGACCGGCGGCGATGAAGCACGTTCCCACCAGGTAGACCCAAACCATATGCCACGGAATCCACGCCGGGATGAGCGACGCCACTGCCTTTGCCAGCGTGAAATGTTCGGTGCCGAAGGCCGCGAGCGGCGCTGCGTAGAAAACCGGGCCCAGCAGAATCAATTTTTCCAATCCTCGCGCCTTTTGCCAATCGCCACGACGCAATATCGCGACCAGCCCGATTGCGAGCACCACTCCAAACGCGCAATAGGCCCAAGTCACCTCGCGGGGAATGACAATAAGAGCCAACGCAACCGACGAATTGCCTAAGCCATCGCTCAAGATATTCCTTTCGCACGCACTTGCTTTCGACTTCACCAAGAAGGTGCGTCAACTTCTGCGCCGACCCTCTCGCTCTGAATCAAGACCGCACGATCAGGCGAGTCCGCCGAGCCTGTCCGAGCATAGGACGCGATCAAGCTCGAGTAGTGAGCAGAAACCCCCTAAATACTGTGTACCAGCGATAACGACTTTCTCCGCTCACGATTGACCACCCCCAACAACGCAGACTAAACTCCCTGCCGGGTGAGTCTCATGAAAAAATTCGCCGCAGCATTCGCACTCTCCTTTGCCTTATCAGCCGCAATTTTCGTCAATGCAGCGCTTGCCGACGAAGGACACCACGAAGAGCTCACCGCTGAGCAACTCGGGACCGTCCACTTTTCCATATCCTGCTCGCCCGAATCCCAAAAGACATTCGAAAAGGGCATCGCTCTCCTGCATTCGTTCTGGTACGAGGAGGCCCGAAAAACTTTCGAGGATCTTTCGAAAGCCGATTCCAAATGCGCCATGGCGTATTGGGGACACGGCATGAGTCTCTGGCATCAGCTCTGGAATCAACCCGACGCAGCCACTCGCAAGCTGGGCGAGAACGATGTCAAAAAAGCCCGATCGCTCAAACCGAGGAACCAGCGCGAACGGGACTACATCGACGCACTTGCCAAGTTTTATGACAACTCAGGAAATCACGAAGCGCGAGCGCGCGCCTATTCCGATGCGATGGCGAAAGTCTACGCAACCTATCCCGAAGACCACGAAGCCGCCGCTTTCTACGCTTTATCCTTATTAGCTGCCGAGCCAGAGAACGACACCACTTTCGTTGACCGCAAAAAAGCAGCCGCCGTACTTGAGAAATTATTCGCGATCGAACCAAACCATCCCGGCGTCGCTCACTACCTCATCCACAGCTACGACAAACCTCAACTCGCGGAACTTGGCCTCCCGGCCGCACGGCGTTATGCGCAGATCGCTCCCGCTGCTCCGCACGCTCTTCACATGCCCTCGCACATTTTCGCGCGTGTAGGTTTGTGGCAGGACGACATCGACTCCAATCTCGCTTCAATCGACGCCACTCGCAAGACCTCCGCGATGCATATGGGCGGCGCAAGCCATCAGTTTCATGCCATGGACTTTCTCATCTACGCTTACCTTCAAAGTGGTCGTGAGGCTGACGCCCTCAAAGTCATCGAGGAAGTCAAAGCAATGCCCGCTATGAAAATGGAAGGCATGGACGACGATTTGCACGCCTTCGCGCTCGCAAAATATCCAGCGATGGTCGCCATCGAGATGCATCAGTGGTCCGACGCAGCCGCGCTCACCACCGTTCCGGGCGGCACCAAGTCAGACAACACCATTACGTATACAGCGCGCGCCATCGGGGCGGCGCGCAGCGGGAAACCTGATCAGGCTAAAAATGATGTTGCGGAGCTTAAGAAGATCGAGGAGAGCTTCAACTCCTCCGGTAAAAAATATTCGGCTGAGTGGGTTGCGATGAATCGCATGGAGGCCGAAGCTTGGCTCGCCCATGCTCAAGGACGAAACGACGAGGCTCTCGCCATCCTTCGCAAAGTCTCTGACTCCGAAGACAGCATGGGCGCCGAGCAAGCGTGGATGCCTGCCCGCGAGATGCTTGCCGATATGTTGCTCGAACTCAATCGTCCCCAGGAAGCGCTGACCGAATACACTCTAGCGCTTAAATTTAATCCCAACCGCTTCGACGGACTTTCCGGGGCCGCCCGCGCGGCGGAGATGGCCGGGAAGAAAGAAGAGGCTGCCGCTTTTTACGCCCAATTGCTCAAGTCATGCGAGAAATCTAATTCGACTCGCCCGGAGCTGACCCACGCCAAGGAACTCGTCGCGAAGAATTAGCAACTTGGCGAGCACGTCGTTCCAGCAATTAAGGCTCTCCCCTCAGATGGCCGTCTCATCTGAATTGCGACCGAACTTGCCCGAGGTAAGAATGCTGCCATGCCTGCCGTCGACACTCAGGTCCGTAATCTTGGTTGCGCTACTCTCCTTCGCCGCAGCCGCGCAAAATTCCGCCGATCCCGGCGCCAAAGATCCTGCAACGTTTGACCCGAAGCGTCCCCTCGCCCAGGAATTGCAGACCAGTGTTCCAGACAATTTCAAACTCATCGCCGTCGGCGATTGCATCATCTCGCGCTCGCTCTCGCAGTACGCTGGTCGCGACCAAAGCTTCTCGCAGGCCGTCAAGCTTCTTAAAAGCGCCGACGCGACCTACGGCAACCTCGAGACATCGATTCTCGATATTCGGCAGTTCAAGGGGCATCCCTACAACGGTATCGACGACGTTCCACTGATCTCCGATCCGGCTGTTGCGCGCGACCTCGCCGCTATGGGTTTCGATCTCATGTCCCGCGCCAACAATCACGCACTTGATTGGGGCTTCGAAGGAATGCGAGAAACCACTCGGTGGGTCGATGAGGCTGGCATCGTTACGGCCGGCGTCGGTGAGGATCAAGCTCTGGCGCGTGCGCCCCACTACTATGAAAGTCTGAAGGGGCGCATCGGTATCGTTTCGCTAGCTTCAACTTTCAGGCCCACGTCCGACGCGTTACCCAATCACGGCGCGGCTCCCGGTCGTCCCGGTATCAACGGGCTTACCGTGAAGAAAACCATCGTGCTCCCCGCAGATGCCATGCGCGACTTGTCGCGCCTCACCCAGAAAATCTATCCAACCGCGGATTTGAAGTCGCCCAGGAAATCCAACGACGCAGCCGATCAACTTTCCGTCTTCGGCACTACCTTCGAAGCCGGGGCAAAGCGGGCGCTTCGCTACGAAATGGATTCTTCAGACCTTGCCGGAATCCTCAAAAACGTTCGTCAGGGCAAACAGCATTCCGATTTTCTCCTGGTCACCATCCACTCTCACGAGTCCGCGGACACGACCGCTCCCGATCCCAAGAACGATTTCGAGGAATCGCCCGCCGACTTCGTGCATGTTCTCGCCAAAGCCGCTATCGACGCCGGCGCGGACGCATTCCTAACGACCGGAATTCATCACCTGGGGCCAATCGAACTCTATAAAGGGCGCCCTATCTATTACGGCCTCGGTGATTTTTTCTGGAGCGACATTCAGGAACCCATGCCCGCCGATTTTTATAAGCAGTACAAAAAATCACTGAACGGCGCGTTCCTCGATCCCGACAAAGCAACTGACGCGGACCTGACGAACGTGACCAATGCCGAGGGCTTCAATGGAGACTTGCCATTTGAATCCGTGGTCACGGAAACGCGCTTCGACCACAACACGGTTGCTGAGATTCGCCTCTATCCCATCGACCTCGGCTATGGGCTGAAACTTACCGAGAGCGGGATCCCACGCGTTGCCAAGCCCGATACTGCCATGAAGATCCTGAAACGGCTGCAAACCATCTCCGCGCCCTACGGAACGAAGATCCAAATCGAGCCTTCTCCGGAATGGAATTACGTTGGAGTGATCCGGCCCTGACAAAAATCACCAATGTTCACCCGTCACATCCCGCATTGCGAGCGCACGCTATAAATGATGATGAGTAAAAGGCTCGCTCATCATGTCCACCGCGAATCCACCTTTCAGCGCTAAGACGTCACCGAATCGCCGGAAACGTCCCAACACCAAGCGCACGGGGGAACTGGCGGAAGCTGCATTCGTCGTCAAAGCCGCGAGCCTCGGCTTCGCGGTTTCCAAACCCTGGGGAGACAGTGAGAGATACGATTTCATCCTCGACGCCGGACACCGCACGTTTCGGGTTCAGGTCAAGTGCACCGAGTCGGTCAACGCGAATGCATATCAGGTTCAATCCACTTATACCGATGGCAATCACAAGGGACATTACACGGCCGCCGATATTGATGTGTTAGTGGGATATGTTCTTCCCCTCGACCTCTGGTATGTCGTGCCGGTTGAAGCTTTGCCAGGGAGCGCGAGTCTTCGCTTTTACCCGAACGGAAGCATCAGCAAGCGAGTGCGGTTCGAACAGTACCGGGAAGGTTGGCAGGTCTTCCGTGAACCTGTCGCGAGCGAAGCGAATCTCACATGCACACACGCGAAGTTCACGCCCACGACTTCCATGGGACCGGCTCCAATTTGTCATTCTGAGCAGAGCGCAGAGCCGGTTTTCCGCAACCCCACCGTGAGCGACGACACAAATAGCAATGAAGACATGGCCGAATCGCCGATGGAACGCACCATGAACAATTGGGCCAAGCGCGTCCACGCCCTCTACAACCGCAAACGCTAATTCCTGAGCAGTCATGTGGGGTGGCTCACCTTCTCCACCTTTGTCTGAGGCTGGGGCACCTGCATTAGTCGGGCTTGTGAAATATAAGTGATCAGTCTTGTCAATTTGGAATATGATGTTGGCGCCAGTTGTGCCCAGGAGGGACATCGGACTGGCAGATGTTGGGATGTTTAAGACAGCGGCGATAACAGTTGCTAAGCACGATCACCCATTTAGTCGGCCCCACAAAGTAAGGTCCCATTCAGACACGGAGTCTGAATTCGAAGGGGCCCCTCACAATCTGTAGAATTGGGCCCTGTTCTGACGGGCGTCTACGTGCCTCACGGGAAAGCCAAGTTACACGAAAGCTAGCTAGCCCCCACCATGCCTGCCTGTGCAACGTGGTTGTGAATGGGAGGCTACCAATGAGTTGGCACGTGGTGAGTCTGCTTGGGTTCATCGGGATTCTGGTTGTCTTCGGGATCGGCCTGTTCATCCTCAGCGAACGGTACTTACCCTCATGCTGCCCTGCTTGCGAGGATGAACTGAGGGGAGTTGAGGACGCCGGCAAAATGCGACTCGGGGTGAAAAAAGCCGCTTAGGACGTCAACGGTCGGTTGTCGGTTATCGGTTGTCGGTTCTCGATTATCAGTTGCGGTCGCGTCGGGATCTTGATCCCGCGTGGTTGGCCGTTTTGTGAGACAGGAACTGGCAATGATCTCTAGCCGACGAACAGCCGGCCTTTGAGACAAAAGCGGGCTTGTCCTATTCGTCCAGTAACTCGTCCAGGCGAGTGGGGTAGAAGCCTACTACTACTTCATCTCCTACTACTACTGTTGGGGTAGTACGGCTTTTGTAGGTTCGCACGAGTTCGAAAACGGCGGCTTGGCTACGGCTGACATCTCGTTCTTCGTAAACGATGCCTCTCGCCGAGAGGTAGGCCTCTACTAACTGGCAGGGCGGTCAACCGGGTTGCGTGAAGAACAGGACGCGGGGTTGGGGCATTTGAATTGTGCGAATGGCGAATGGCGATTTTCAATTCTCTCGCGTCTTGAGAGCAATAGCCAATTGGTGCCACAGGGATCTGGGTCACTTATTCGTTGGCATATTCGATCTCGAAGGTGATCTGAGCGGTTTTCGCAAGCATGGCAGAAACCGAGCAGTATTTGTCTTTGGAAAGATGAACCGCATGTTCCATTGCGGTATGGCTGACTTTTCCACCCACGCGGTAGACGAGGCGAATTGCGGTAAAGACTGTAGGTGGCTCGGCAGCACGATCGGCTTCGGCGCGAACCTCGAGGCTGGTGAACGGCTCGCGCTTCTTTTTCAGAATGCTGACCACGTCTGATCCCGTGCATCCGCAAAGGCCGATAAGAACAAGTTCGATGGGGCTGTTGGCGATTTTTTCCTGGCTGACGTCTACGACGATGGCATGACCTGAGCCTGCGGAACCGATGTATTGATCTCCGTGCGCCCAGGAGGTTTTGGCGTGAATCACTCAGCGTTCTCACTTTCTGGACAATTTGCGATTGCCGATTGCCAATTGGCGATTGTTTTTCTTCACCGTCTTCCGGGAAGCGACGAAAAATGCGGTTAGCCTGTTTTGCCTCAGATATTAGATTCCGAAGTCGAACGATTGGCACCAGAACCGCTTGAGCAATGAACTCAAGCCAGAATACCGTTTCGTCGGCTTCTGCTTCGACAATTCCGAGCTTGCAAACGGCTTTTGTCATAAGCAGATTGCGAAGCTGCCAATTGGACATCGGCAACTGGAAATTGTCTGTGACGTCGCGACCAAATGGTCGATATCTCACCGCCGGTTATCCGTTTGTGGTTCGGGGTGGATTAGGACTCGAAAGAGTTCTGGAGCGTCTTGTTTGAAGCGGATTTCCAGAGCGGTCTGGACGTCGTGGACACGAGCGAGGGGCATGTCATCGCGGATGGTGATGTGGCAGGAGACATAGAGACGTCCGCGAACTCGCTTAAAACGAAATTCGTGCGCATCGATGACTTCCGGGAATTCAGCGGCGATCGCACGGAGACGGCGCTCAAGAGCGGCATCCTGGATGATCTGCTCGCCGGGTTCGATGGTCGCAGGCTCGCTTTCGATGTGCGTGAGGATTGCGGCGATTTCCGGAACCTCCGACCGAATTTCGTTTTCGAGGGCCGTAACCTGGTCGTGAGCGGCCTTCATGGTGAGACGCTCGTCCATTTCAAGATGCTGCTCGACATGTAATGCGCCATTCAGGTCCTGAACACTGACGTCGTGGACATTCAGATTGTGGCGAGTCGCAACGGCGCGAATGCGATCGAAAAGATTTTCGCTCCCCCCGGCGCGCGGGATGGTGTGCACCATGACATCCGCGTCCGGAAGGATTCCCTGCACGTGACTCGTGACGGCATCTGCAATCTGTTCGGCGCGCTGGAACGTCACGTTGCGGGCCATGCCAACCAACACGTCGACAAAGTAGCGATTGCCGGCGCGACGAATGCGGGCGCGATCCACCTCGACGACACCATCTACGGTTGAGATGGAATCGAGGATCTGGTTGCGAATGCCGATTGGAGCAGCGTCCAGCAAAGCATCGATCGTCCTTCGCGCAAGCCGCCAGCTAACCCAGACGACCACGCCCGCGACGAACACTGCAGCGATGGGATCGGCTTTCTGGAGCCAGGCGATGCTGTACTTTTCACCGAACCACACGACAGCGAGGCCGAGAATAACGACGGAACTGGACCAGATGTCTGTTGAGAAATGAAGCGCGTCGGCTTCGAGGGCCTGGCTGTCGTACTTCACGGCGATACGACCGAGAGCGCGCGATCGCCAATAGTCGACCGCGATCGAGAAGAACATGACCAGGAAGGCGGCGATGCTTGGCTGGATCTCCACCGAGTGGAAGAACAGGCGGCGGGCGGCTTCGTAGATGATCCAGATACAAGTCAGCAGGAGGAGAGCAGTTTCGATGAAAGCGGAAAAGTTTTCGACTTTTCCATGGCCGTATTGATGGTCGGCGTCGGCCGGCTTATCGGAAACACGGACGGAAAAATAAGTGATGACAGCGGCGATAAGGTCGAGTCCGGAGTGAGCAGCTTCCGAGAGAATGCCCAAGCTGCCGGTGGTAAAGCCGACGATGATTTTGAGACTGGTGATCGCAATGGCGGCGAGGACGGAATTGCCCGCCACCCTGCGCTTGTCTTGGCGCATGGCCTCGGGTGTATACGACAGAGTGGAATCCGCCATGGTTGGGATTATCAATGTTACACGCGAGGGGAGCCAACGTGAATCCAGCGAGATGGTGACCGAGGGTCGAAGGAAAGGCAATCGAGACGGTGTGCTAGGATTTCGATTGCGAAATTTGCCGTTCGTCTGGAGGCTGTTCTCAATGCGTTCTTTGCTGTTCGTAAGTTTTTTACTTGCCGGTATGGCATTTGGCCAGGCAATCCCCGCCCCTCAAACTGCTCCTACAAAAGAAGAGCCCGGTGAGACCGAAGCGGCTTCCAAACCAGCCGCGCCAGTGTCACCCGATGCTCCCGTGATCACGATCAAAGGGCTATGCGACGCGGACAAAGCGGGAAAGCCGGAGTGCCAGACGGTTGTTTCGAAAGCAGAGTTTGAGAAATTGGCGTCGACACTCGAGGTCCCAGAGGCGCGCAAGCGGCAGCTTGCGGAAGCATACGGACGGTTGTTGTATTTGAGCCATGAAGCTGAAAAGCGTGGACTCGACAAAGGCCCGAGATTTGAAGAATCGATGCGGTTTCGGCGCATGCAGGCGCTGGCCGAACAGCTGAGCAAAAACCTGGTTGACGAAGCCAACAAGATTCCGGACAGCGATGTCGAGAAGTTTTACAACACCAATCCTGAAGCCTTCCAGGAAGCGGAACTGCTTCGCGTGTTTGTCCCAAAGATGAAGACAACGGTACCCGTGAAGGATGCTAAGGCACCGACCGAGGCCGAACAGAAGGCTAACGAAGCGGGCATGAAAAAAGAAGCAGACGCGTTGCACACGCGCGCGGTAGCCGGAGAAGACTTCGACGCGCTACAGAAGGCTGCATTCACGGCGGGGGGTTTGAAGGCGACTCCGCCCAGCGCAAAACTTGGCAAGATTCGGCGCACTGGCCTGCCTCCGGAGCATGCGCAGGTATTTGATCTGAAGCCCGGTGAAGTATCGGCGGTCATTCCTGACACGGGCGGGTATTTCATCTACAAGCTGATTTCGAAGCAGCAAGCACCGCTGGCATCAGTAAAAGAAGAGATTCACAACACACTGCTTGGACAAAAGATGAAGGATGCGCAAGCCGAGTTTCAATCGGCTTCGACTCCGGTTTTGAGCGAAGCGTATTTCGGCCCGGAGCAGACGGCGCCGAAACCACCCAGCATGGCAAGGCCGGAAGCTCCGAAAAAGCCACAACCGAAATAATGCAGCCGGGCAAACCAACGGTAGTCGTCACAGGTGTTTCGGGGAATCTTGGCCAGCGGCTGTTGCCGCTTCTGCAGGAGTTCTCCGTGATCGGGATCGATCTGCGCCCGCCAAAAACGGACGCGCCGATTCAGTTCGAGCAGCTTGATCTTGGGGAAGAGGCGTCGTGCCGACAATTGTATGAACTCCTGAGAGACAAGAAGCCGCAAGCGCTCGTCCACCTTGCGTTCGTGATTGACCCGCTGCGGACCGGCGTGCTGGACGTGGATCGCATGTGGCAGATCAATGTCGCGGGAACAGCGCGCGTGATGGAGGCGATAACCGAAGCGAACCGCAATATAGATGATGGCGTCCGACAATTCATCTTTCCGAGCAGCGTGTCGGCGTATGGTTCGGACTTGCCCGGTCCGGTGGTCGAGGATTATCCGCTGGAAGGGCACACGTTGCCCTATGCGATCCACAAGCGCGAAAGCGATGAGGTGGTGCAACAACGGGCGCCTGCGCTCCGCTCGTGCAGCGCGTACACCTTGCGGCCTCACATTTTTGCCGGCGCGACGGTTGAGAATTACTTAATGGGGGCGTTCCGGGGAACTCCGAATGGCAAGGGGTCGCGCGCAGCCCGCATGCGACAGGAAAACAAGCGGCTGCCGTGCATGCTCCCGTACGGTCAGCAGTATCTCGATAACCAGATCCAGTTCGTTCACATTGATGACATGGCGCGGCTGATCGTTTTCCTGCTGAAGCGTGGGCCGGAGGCGCAGCGTTTGACGGTAATGAATGTAGCGGGGCGGGGAGAACCGTTGACTTTTGGGAAGTGTGTCGAACTGGCGCGAGCGAAATTGATCAGGGTTCCAGGCCAGTGGGGCATGCGGAAGGTCTTACAAGTGTTATGGAGCCGTGGAGTGTCGGCGATCCCGCCGGAAGCGGTGCCTTATATGACGGGCCAGTACATCATGAACACGGACCGTCTTAAGAAATTTCTTGGGCCGGAATATGAGCGAGTGATGAAACACACGGTCACGGAGGCGTATCTGGACTCGTTCAAGCGGTAGTCCGACGAGCCGTCAAGGCCCCCGACGCCACTTCCCTCTCGTCGGTATCCTAGCTTTCTGCTCTTGGTTTTACCCTCTTTTTCCTTTCACTCTTTCGTCGAAACTCCTGAAACGATCTGCCTGATTCGCACACTATTCAGCAAAGGCCTCCCAGGCTAGTGGTGCCTCTCTTGTTATGCGTTGACTGGAAAGCCCCCTTCCATTGAGAAGGAGGCACAAAGCGCAGGTGGAGGGAAGGTTCACGGTGCGAGGCTGACAATGAAACCGCTGGTGGGATTGCTGTACAACCCGATGGTTGGAGCGGTGCTGGAACAGGCGCCAGAACTCGTGGAGTGCCTTGAGGTTATCCCAGACCGGTTGTGGTACGACCTCGGGCCGGTTGAACGCGGACGCAGGTTCCGCCATATCGGTGGAGCCCTGGAGCGCGTGAAGCAGCTATCTGAAGGACTCGTGGTTGCCGGACACGGCATTGGATTGTCGCTTCCGAGCCCAATCCCACTCGATCGTGAAGAACTGGATCAAATCGCAACGATTGCGATCGAGCTCGATTTTCAATGGTACAGCGAACACCTCAGCGTCTTTCACGCTCCGCACTACGGCGTCCCGCTTGGGCTGAGGGAGTTTGGCTTACCAATCGCCTACGACGAAGAAACGTTCGGAATTCTGAGAACTAAACTCGCGAAATTGCGTGCGGCAACAGGATGCGAGTTGCTGCTGGAAAATGGAACGTTTCTTGCGCCGTTTCCTCAGCAGCCGATGACGGAGCCGGAATTTCTGAACCGGCTTTACGCCGAACTAGGATGCAGCACGCTGCTTGATCTGCATAACCTGTACGCCTCCTGGCGCAATGGCGGTCCCGATCCGGTTGACTACCTGGAACGCGTGAATCCCGCATGTGTGCGGGAAATTCACATGGGCAGCGGTGATTTCGTTGGGGGTAGTGGTACGGATTGCCATTCGGACATCACGCCACACCTGGTGTGGTCTTATGCGTGTTCGATTGCGCCAACCTTGCGCAACTTGCGCGCGATCACATTTGAATTTCACGAATCGTGCTTTGAGAACATCGGAGTCGAGGGAATTATCCGCGAATTGGAAAAGATTCAAATGTTGTCGGAAGCGGTGGATGCGGCATCCCCGTTTGTGAATCTATGCTAGCGGACTTTCAACAAGCGTTGGCGGACATGGCTGCGTCCCCGCAGTTGTGTCAGGTGGTGCGGCGCAAACCGGATACGCTCTGGCATCGGTACAGCTTGTCCGCGATGGAGCACCGACGCCTGGTAGAGATGGTCAACAGCCCCGGGATGAGCCAGGACTGCGCGCTTTACCGAGCAAACCGTTTCGCGCCGATCGCGCTGAACCTGCCAGAAGTATGTCGCGCATTAGGAGCAGAATTGCGCGGCATGGTTGACGAATATTGGAAAGCGTATCCGTGCGCGGATTCAAATTCCCTGCTGGAGTGCGACCGCTTCTGCCGATTCCTGCGAGCGAAAAAGCTGACTGGATGGATGATGCGGCGGAACGTGCGGCAAGCCTTTCACCGTGAGCAAAATGAATTGCGGTTGCGCCTTGCGACCAGCATCCCCGCGGCTTAAATACTCTTACTAATTATCAATTTCCCTGGTAAACAGCCGGCTCGCCCAAACTGCCCTTCGGAGGCAGATGACGCAGATAGACCACGATCTGCCAGATCTCATCGTCACTTAACGTTCCCTTGGACGCCGGCATACCGGATGGGAATATTCCATTGTCGATTACGGATTTCAATTGAGCGTCGCTGTATGCCTGCACACGCGGCTCGTTGAGCGAGGGAACGGGCGGCGACATCCTGTCGGCGAATGGGACGCCGGTGTTCTGTCCGTCGAGGCCATGGCAGGAAATGCAATAGCTGGAAAAATTCTTTTGCCCTGCGTGAATGTTCTCGTCGGTTGCGGGAAAAGGATTGGTTCCCTTCCCGCGCACCGTGATATTGCGTTTGATGAAGTAGGCCGCGCGCGTTTCCGTATTGCTTGGGGTGCGGGCGGCGCAGCCCGTGAGAAAAAGCAGGGCTGCGCCGAGACCTAGATTCACAGCGATTCGTGGGGTCGTCATCGCAGCTACTCGGTCACCACGAACGTCATCTTCATGGCGCCGTGATTAACGCCGCAGAAGTGGTCGCAGATGGTGGTGAAGGTGCCGACGGTTTGAGGCGTGATGGTGACCTCGTTGGTCTTGCCTGGTTCGATCAACTCGTCAATTTTGAATGCCCGCTGAAAGAGGCCGTGCGTGACGTCGGCGGTGGTGAGACGAAGTTTGACGGTTTCCCCTTTCTTGAGCGTGATCTGATTTGGCGAAAATTCAAATCGCTTAGCGGTGATGTCGATCGTCTTCACGGGCTCATCCGCACGGACGTCGCGCGGGGTAGAAACAGTTAAAAAGAGAGTGATGAGGGCCAAGGCGAAATGAGCGGGGGCAAAATTCTTGAATAAGCTTTTCATGTCAGTCTCCGTGTTGAGTAGTCGCTGTGTTGATTTAGTAGCTAAGTGGTTTCAGGATCTGTTGCACTCCGTTGATTTCGTGGAATTCGCGGAGGGAGAGTTGGACTTCGTCCATTGGGATGGAAGAGACGGACGCGCGCCCGTTGTCTTCCTTGATGAGACGTCCGCCAAGATTGCGGAACGGGTGCTCCTTGTCGAAGGCAATGGGCTTTTTGTCCTGCGCTTGCTCAGGATCGGGAAACGCGAAGATGAGCGAGCGCGAGGCGAGATGACGGATGTTGCCTTCGGTGTGATCGTGCTCGCGGTGGATGTGTCCGTAGAGCACGGTAACGTTTTGATAAGGGGCGAGGATATTCATGACTTCGTCGCCATCGGAGGTGAACCACTCCCAGTCGGGTTTGAGATCGAAGAGAGGGCGGTGGGTGAAGACGACGATCGGCGCTGTTTTTGGAAAGCGGGCGATGTCCTTCTTGAGCCAGGCGAGTTGTTCGGGACCGACTTCGGGCTTGGCGCGTGAGACGTTATCGAGCGCGATGAAGTGAACGCCAGCGTGGTCGAAGGAGTAATTGCTCTCTCCCATGAATTCGCGGTAGAGAGCACCGCCGTCGAGGCCGGCGTCGTGTTCGCCCGGGACGTACTTCACCTTGCCGACTTTCATCCTTTTGGAGATTTCGAGGAACTGCTTCATGCGCTGAGCATGGACGTCTTTATCTTCGGTGTCGTGAGTTAGGTCTCCGGTAAAGAGAACGAGGTCGGGAGCTTGTGGAAGGCTGTTGATCAGCTCCACTGCGCGCTCGAATGCCTTGGTGCCGAGAGGGTCTGGCGGGCCATTGAATCCGACGTGAGCGTCGCTGAGTTGAACGAAGCTGAAGGGGCGAGGTCGTTCCCCGTTGGCTTCGCCCAGGAAGTTGAAGAATTCGGTGGGCGCACCCGTAGCAGCGGCGGCGGGCATGGCGGTGTAGAGAACGCCAATGCCGAGCGATGTGCCCAACATGGTTAGGAACTGGCGGCGGTCGGTGGTTGTTTTCATCGGTTGGTCTCCTTGTGTTCGCATGGAGAGAACCGAGATGGTGGGTGGTTATTCCATTTTTCTGCGGCAAAATATTTTTTTGAATGGATGGAATAAAGCAATGCCTGGCCGGTTTACTCTTGAGGGAGTGCCTGAACAACACAACTTTGAAGCGCTGGCCCTGCCTTTGCTGGACCAGCTCTACAACTTTGCACACTGGCTGACCCAGGACCGGTCCGAGGCCGAGGATTTGGTGCAGGAAACCTACGCCAAGGCGTTAAAAGGTTTCGACCTGTTTCAGCAGGGAACGAATTTTCGCGCGTGGGTCTACAAGATCCTGCGCAATACGTTTTTGACGTCGCGCACGGGAATGAGGGCAGCGACGGATCAGTTTGATGACGAGAAGGCAGATGTGATTCTGCCGCCGGTGAAGGAAACTCCGGAAAGCTTGCTGGTCGAGAAAGCGAATCGCGAATTGCTGCAAAAGGCGCTGGCTGAGTTACCGGTGCCGTTTCGCGAAGTGGTCCTGCTGGCGGATGTGGAAGAAATGTCGTACCAGGAAATCGCCGAAACGCTGGGCATTCCGGCGGGGACGGTGATGTCACGATTATCGCGAGCGAGGGTAGCTCTGCGAAACCTGGTGCGCAAGAAACTTGAGGGAGCAGCATGAACTGCGACCAAGCACGCGCGGAGCTGGAGTTTTATCTCGACGGCGAACTCGCGTCGGATCGAACGCGCGAACTCGAGGGTCACGTGCGTGCGTGTCCGGAGTGCGCGGGCGAGGTGCTGCGGAGTGTTCAGTGGAAGCGCCAAGTTAAGGCGGCGGGGGCGATGTATTCGCCGAGCGCCGAATTCCGCGAGCGCATGACGCGACGGCTGCAAAAGGCGCCGAAAAAGGCGTGGCGGTGGAACTGGGCCTTGGCAGGTGCTTGCGCGCTGGTGCTGGCGGTGTTTGGATTTTCGATGGTTCGACGCAGCCAGGAGCGCCTGGTCGCAGAGCACACGCTTAGCGAGGTAGCGGACCTTCACGTTGCGACACTGGCGAGCGCGTCCCCCGTTGATGTGGTGTCGACGGACCGTCACACGGTGAAGCCGTGGTTCCAAGGACGGATACCTTTCACATTCAATCTTCCGGAGTTGGCGGGATCTGAGTTCTCGCTCGTGGGCGGGCGGATGGCGTACTTGCGGCAAGCTCCGGGCGCAGAATTGATTTTCCAGATCCGCAAGCATCAGATTTCGGTATTCATCTTCCAGGAGCATGCGCTCGACGATGGATTAGGTTCTCTGAACGGACCATCGCATCAGCTGACATTCAACATGAATACCTGGACGCAGAACGGGTTGCGGTACGTCGTGGTGGGTGATGCCAGCGGGTCAGATATTGCGTCGTTGAGCCAGTTGCTGAAGGCCGCGAGCTAGTTATTTCTTGCAGTGATATAAGCCGGCAATTCCAAACGTATAGGGAGTCCAGGTTGCTTCGCGAAAACCAGCACTGCGCATCCGATCGAGCATTTGGGCGGGCTCGGGGAAACGTTCCACCGAGGCGGGAAGATATGCGTACGGGCCCTTTACTCCTGAGATCAGCGTACCGATCTTAGGCAGAACCTTCTTGAAATAGATTCGATACATCGTTCCCATCAAACCTTTTGGCTCGCCGAAGTCGAGGATGCCGCATTCGCCATCGGGCTGGAGGACGCGAACAATCTCGCGCAGTCCGGCGTCGTAGTCGGCGAGGTTGCGAAACCCGAAGGCGGAAGTTACGAGGTCGAAGTGCTCATTCGGTAGAGGCAGAGCCAGCGCATCGGCTTCGACCCAACGGAGGGGCGTGGCTTGTCCTTTGAGGACGGCGCGCTGGAGCATGGTGTGCGAAAAGTCTGCGCCAGTGATCTCGGCATTACTCGGTTGAGATCGGCCGGGCTGGGAACGGCGCAGCAATGCGAATGTCATGTCGCCAGTACCGCAACAGAGATCGAGGACTTTTGCGTCGGGACGTTTCAGGATCGCGTCAAACGTTCCAGCGGCTCGGGACCACCACAAGCGATCGATGTTGAACGATAGAACGTGATTGAGCAGGTCGTAACGCGGCGCGATGGTGGTGAACATTTCGCGCACGGCTCGCGATGCGGATTGCTTGTCGGTCGCGCCTTCTGGCGCAGCTCCAACGACCGAGGACTTGCTCGAAGCGGCAGTGCCTGAGTTGGAGAGTGTCGCAGGCATTCGAGGTGTCTAACGGCCTCCTGAAACGCGGCGCAGCTCATCCACTGCGGAAAGTACCGCACGTTCGGGCACGTCGTCCACAATTTCTACTTTGCCGATTTCGCGCGGCAGGACAAAGTGAACAACACCATTCTTCGTTTTCTTATCGGATTGCAGGCGCTTGAGAATATTCCGGCTGCGGACGTCTACTTTGGGGAGGCTGCCTAGAGCAAGGACGGCATCGGTCATGCGGCCGGCTGTCACGCTATCAAGCCGCGTGGTAGTCAGCGCTAAATTCGCGGCCGCGATCATTCCCCACGCTACAGCCTCTCCGTGAAGAAAGCTACGGTACGACGTCTCGGCTTCAAGAGCGTGGCCGATGGTGTGTCCGAGATTGAGAACCTGGCGCAGGCCATGTTCCCGCTCGTCGGAGGAGACTACGTTCGCTTTCAGACGCACAGAGTCGGCGATGACTCGCTCCAGCAGTTGCAGATCACGCGCGAGAATCTCGCGGCGATTGTCTTCGAACAGACGGAACAGTTGGGGGTCGCCGATGATTCCAGACTTCAACGCTTCATAAAGGCCTGCGTGGTACTCACGCTCCGGCAAGGTGGCGAGCACCGCAGGATCGATGAGCACGGCCTTGGGCTGGTGGAATGTGCCGACAAGATTCTTGCCAGCGCGAAGATTGACGCCAGTCTTACCGCCGATCGACGCGTCGACTTGGGCAAGGACCGTGGTGGGGACCTGGATGAAATCCACACCGCGCATGTAGAGGGACGCGAGCAAGCCGGTAACGTCCCCGATGACGCCTCCACCGAAGGCGAGGATCGCGGCTTTTCGATCGGCGCCAAGTTTCACGAGCTGCTCGGCTAGTTTTTCGACGGTCGGAAGAGCCTTGTGGCGTTCGCCGTCTGGCATTTCCAGGAATTGCGGTTTGTATCCGGCGCGGGTCAGTGACGTGCTTAGTTTCTTTCCCCACTTGCGTTTAACCGGCGCGACCGTGACGACGAAGAGTTTCTGGCGATGTCCTAGTACGTCGCGCACTAGCGCGCCTGCTTGTTCGAGCAAGCCGTTTTCGATCCAGACGTCGTAAGTCTTCGACGGGATAGCGACGGTTAGGCGGGTCATTCGTTTTTATGATAGCGCATGGTGAGCGTGGTCTTTGTTTTTGTGACTTTGGAGTATCTATGACTAACCCCAACTGCAAGACCTTTTGACTTCGCGGCAGCGTTGGTTTTGTCTTTGTGAGTTGGCGTCTTTTTGTCTAGCCCCAACTGCAAGACTTTTTAACCACGGGGGACACGGGGTTCACGGGGGATTGCGGCAGCGTTAGTTTTGTCTTCGTGAGTTGGCGTCTTTTTACTAGCCCCGACTGCAAGGCCTTTTAACCACGGGGGGCACGGGGTTCACGGGGGCTCGCGGCAGCGTTGGTTTTTGTCTTCGTGAGTTGGCGTCTTTTTGACTAACCCCAACTGCAAGACCTTTTACCCACGGAGCACGGGGGGCACCGGGCTAGATTGTTTGTTTTTTTGGATTCAGGATGGAGGCTGCTACCGCAACGCCTAGAACTACTACAACTACACCTAATGCTACCCATGTGGGCAGGTGCAGGTAGTTGGAGCCGATCATCTTTACGCCCACAAACATCAGCACCACCGCGAGGCCATAGTGGAGGTAGCGGAACATTTCGATTAGTCCGGCGAGCGCGAAATACATCGATCGCAAGCCCATGATGGCGAAGACGTTGGATGTGTAGACGATGAAGGCGTCGCGTGTGATGGCTAGAACGGCGGGGATGGAATCGACCGCGAATAGAACGTCGGTGGTTTCAACTACCAGCAAAACAACGAAAAGCGGCGTGGCAAAGAGGCCTGGCTTGCGAATGAAAAATTTGTCGCCCACATAGTCTTTGGTCACGGGCACGTAGCGACGGAAGATTCTGAGGATGGGGTTGTGCTCGGGATGGATTTCGGTCTCGCCCTGTCGGAGGAGCTTGAAACCGCTGTAGATCAGCAAGGCCCCGAAGACGTAGATGATCCAGTGGAAGCGGTTGATGAGAGTAACGCCGGCCAGGATGAAGATGCCGCGCATGACCAGGGCGCCGACAATTCCCCAAAACAACACTTTGTGCTGGTCATGGGCGGGAACTTTGAAGTAACGGAAGATCACAAGAAAGACGAACAGGTTGTCGACACTGAGCGAGAGCTCGATGACGTATCCGGTTATGAATTCAAGCGAGGAGGTGCGACCGTGCCAGTAGAGAACGATGACGGAGAACACGGCCGCCATACTGATCCAGGCGGCGCTCCACGCCAGCGCTTCTTTAAAGCGGACAGTGTGCGCACGACGATGGAATACGCCCAGATCGAGCGCAAGCATCACCAGTACGAACAGGTTGAACAGAATCCAAAATAAGAGCAACGATCAGTGCCTTCAGTTATGACTTACGTAAAAAATAAAGATGGTGCTAATTGTCATTGTACCGAGTTTTCTGGCTGGGTTCGGAAAGAGCGGTTTTCAGCTTTCAGAAACCTGGTTTACTTGGGATTCAGGACTGGGGCGAGCAGCCTGCTGCCGCCGATGAACACATTCAGCCGCGTCTTCATGAAATTGGGTTGGACGGAAATGGTTTGGCCAAACTGCAGTGTCTTGTCATTGCGCGCGTCGTGATTCGGCCAGGCGGGGCTGCCGGGGGATGCAGGGCGTCCGGAGCGCGCGAATTCAAACAGGTAGTCACTGGTTCGTCGCGCGTAGTCTCGATCCGGTTGAGAGAAGTAGCTGCGCATGTCGGGGGAAAAGTCTCCGGTATCGAGGAAGTAGACGATCTCAGCACCGTGTGACACGCCATTCGGAAAGCGCGAGCGCGCGTTGACGGCCGTGTAATCGAAGTAGTATCGCCAGGTGGGAGCGCGTTTTGAATGGCGATCAGCTAAAGAGCGCACTGGTGACGTAAAAATCAGGTCGCGTGCCACCATGCGTCCGAGTTGATTTTCATCTTTCACACCCGGGTAGAGCGCTTTGGCGACGATCCCAGCGCCAAGCAGGCCGCCGAGGACTTTCGCGGGATCGACGCCGAAGGCCAGAACGACGCTCGAGTCATCGCTCACATTTCCAAGAATGAGGGGTAGAGCCGCTTCCCTTCCCGCTGCGAAGGTAGCCTGGATGGATTGCGGAAGAACCTTGTCGCCCACGACGGGGACCGGACCGAGAGAAAATTCCTGACCTTTGAGTTCGCCGAATCTCGTAGCGGGAACTGCGCGAAGTTCGGAGACAGTTGCGTTTGCGCCATTTAGCCCTGCGGCCTGCGCGACGTTGACGCCGACCTCGACCGCCTTCGCGCGCGTGGCGTCGGGAATCGCGTAGGAACTCATCGCGACCCCCTTGCGAAAAAGGCCGCGGGCCAGAGGAGAGGCGAAAAGCGCAAGGACGCTTTTTGCCCCAGCGGACTGTCCGAAGATCGTGACGTTGTTCGGGTCTCCGCCGAATTGATCGATATTTTGTTGGACCCACTTCAAGGCAGCAATCTGATCGAGGAGACCGAAGTTAACGGGGCCGCCGGGATTTTCTTTTTCGAGCGCGGGGTGCGCGAAGAACCCTAGCTGCGCGAGCCGATAGTTGATGCTGACGAAAACGGCGCCGCGGTTGGCGAGTGATTCGCCGTCATAGATGGCCAGGCTACCGGCTCCGAAGATGTAGGCTCCGCCGTGAATCCACACCATGACCGGCAACTTCGCGGCGGGATCGAGCTTCGGCGTCCAGATGTTGAGATAAAGGCAGTCTTCACTGAGCGGACCAGAATCGCCCCCGTTCGCGGCGGAGAGACCAGGAGCTTGGATACAAGCGTTGCCGAACGATTCTGCCTTGCGTGTGCCTTGCCATGGCGGTGCAGGTTGTGGCTCGCGCCATCGGAGATCACCAACCGGTGGAGCGGCAAATGGAATGCCTTTGAAGACGAAAACCTGTCGGCCAACAACGCCTTGGACTTGGCCATTTTGTGTTTTGATGATTGGCGCGCTGGGTTGGGCGACGGCCGGCGGGGCAACGCACACTGCGAGCGCGAGGACAGCGGCGGCAGTTGGTTTCGGCATCTATTTCTGTCTTCCCCGCGTCCCCTTTAGCCACTCGTCCCACATTCCCATGTCTTTGAGTTCCTGGTCGAGGTGGGTTTCCTTCATATCACGTTCAATCTCTGCGCGTCCGAGGCGTGGGCCGATGGGTGTTGCAAGGTTCGAGAGGGCAAAGGTCAAGTAAGCGGCTTCGGCAACGTGCTTTTTGAGTTGAGCAAGGTCGACTTTGTCAAAGGTGTCGGAACTGGCGTGGTAGGACGTGAGGTAGTTGGATTCTTCCTGATCCGCTACAAATGTCGGAACGCCTTCGAGCATGAAATCGAAGTGATCGGTGCCGGACTCCATGGTGGGGTTCAATTGGGTGACGCCAAATTGCGCGAGCGGAGCGATCAGCGGCGCCGCAGCCTTCACGAGGTCTTTTCTGCCGCCCACAGAAAAGCCAGTCGTCTTGCCGGTGCCCGAGTCATAAATCACGACACCCACGATGCGATCGAGTTCGTTGCGATGCATCGCAGCGTATGCGCGCGATCCCATGAGGCCTTCCTCTTCTCCGGAGAACAGAATGAAGCGGATGGTGCGACGAGGCTTAAGACCGGAGGCTTTAATGGCACGGAGGGCGTCGACCACCAGAGCGGAGTTGCATCCGTTGTCGAGCGCGCCGGTGCCTAATTCCCACGAATCGAGATGCGCGCCGAGGATGACGAATTCATTTGGCTTTTCGCTGCCGCGAAGCTCGGCGATGACGTTCGATGTTTTGAACGGACCGTTAATTTTGTTGGGAATCGAGAGGTCGGCCCAGACAGGATGTCCGGAGCCGAGCAGTCGAGCGATACGCTCGCCATCTTCGCGCGCGATCATGACCATCGGAATGCGGTCGATTTCTCCAGCGACGGCGTTCGTGTGACGGTAAAGAAGGTCATGTTCCCGCGTGGCCATGAATGCGATCGCTTTGGCTTTTCCCTTGACCGCCAGGGTGATGAGCGGCGGAGCCTTTTCATATTCAGCGAAGAGATCGTTCCATGTTTTGAGCACGGTGGTGTGAACGAGAAGAATTTTTCCTGAGATATCGCCGGCCTTGGATACTTCGGTCGCGGTGCCTTCGCCAACGTCGACCACGGGGACATGTTTTGAGGCTGGGAGAGCTGGGGCCCACGCCACGGATACCACGCGAGTGTCGAACTGAACCGAAGGGATCGATGATGCTTTTACATCCACGGCAGTGCCTGTCGAAGAAATCGACATTTCGGTTTTGCCTTCTGCCCAGGAGTGCGGGATGGTGAAGCCTTCGGTGTGAACGTTGTCTGCGCCTGCTGCTTTGAAGGACGCAACGCCCCAATTTACGGCGCGCTGCATGGCAAGAGTGCCGGGTACACGGCCGCCAATCTCGTCGGTAAGGTGACGCAAGTTGGCCTCAAGCTCGGAGGACTTCAGGGCTTCCTGCAGAATGCGGTCGGATGAGGTGTCCGCAGCGAATGTGGTGGTGGCCAGCAAAACGGCCGACGTCAGCAACGAGAGAGTGAAGGGCCGCATATGCGGTGCATTAGAACTGAAAAGGCTGAAAAGTTCAAAGCAGGTTGATGTGCTTGCCATCACGGAAGCCGATAGATGGTTCGTTTACAATGGCGCCATCATGAACAGAAGAATGTTGCTCGCCTTCACAATGACGATGGTGATTGCTGCGACGGGATGCAATAAGAATCGCGATGAGGCTGGCGGGTCTACTGTGCCGGCGAAGGCAGCCGACGCCGTTCAACAGAAATTGATGGAAGTTGCAGGCAGCGGCGCAACTGACTGCGGTCGGTTTCCGGTGCAGACTGCTGACGTGCAACTGAAGACTGCCAGCGATTGCGCGATGCAGGCGGCGCAGAGCAAGAAACCGTTTTACGTTGGCTACGACATGCCGGGCATGACGGTCGCGGTTGCGGGGGACAACGGCGGGAAATTGTATTCGGTTCAAGTACAGGAACGGGGTATGGTGTCGACGGAGCCTTGTCCGTCAGAGATTCGAGTTGCTCCGAGCGGACGCGTGACGTGCTTTGCGCCCGGCCAGTTTGGCAGTGGAGCTATGGGGGGCGATCCGCACGGTGGAATGCCGATGGCGCCAGGGGGCGCGGCACCGTCTGGGATGATCAATCCGCACGCGGTGATTCCGCCGGCGACCGAGGGGACACCGAATCCGCATAAGCCGAAATCACCGAAGCAGCAATAAGTTGAGCTGCTCGATTTAGTACGGGGATTCTCGATGTTGCTTAGGGCTTAGTAGCGACGACCGGCAACCCTGGCGGCTGATCGAATGTGTGAAGTACTTCCAGCATTGTATTGCCTACAATTTCCAAGCTCTTCGGACTTAGTTTGTCGAGCGTGTCCTGCGGCGTGTGGTGGAAGACGTTACCGTATCCGTAGTCGAGATCAATGATGTCGGCGACGGGCACGCCAAGCTTTGCAAAAGGAAGGTGATCGTCTTCGATGGCGACCGTCCTGGCGAAGAAATGGGACTGGTAGCCGGTGCGAGTTGCAGCTTGCTGGACGATGTCGAGCAACCAGGGAGTCGAGTTCGATTCGCGGTCGATATTCAGGTCGGCGTCGCCAATCATATCCATTACGAACAGAGCCTTAATCTTCTTTAGGGTGCCGTCTTTCTGCCACTTGTCGGCGAGGTGACGCGCTCCGTATACGCTGTCTGTTTCTGACCACTGTTTGATCGCTTCTTCGCCGTCGGTCCAGACGAGCCACACGGTGACGCCGTCGCGCTTCTTGCCGCGCACGTGGTTTGCGAACTCGAGCAGAATTGCGGTGGACGACCCGCCATCGTTGGCGCCTACATAGGCGCTGTTTCGCAGCGGATAATTCGTGTCGTAGTGTCCGGCGATGACGATGATGCCGTCTTTCGTCCCGGGATACTTGGCGATGATGTTGCGGACGGGGAATTTTCCTTCTGGCGTGTCGGCGGTGAACGAATCGCTCTCGACTTCATCGCCTTTCAGGTGGGCAAGAATATAGTCTTCCAGCTTCTTGTGATTCGGACTGCCGACTGGGCGGGGTCCGAAGGCGACGATTTCTTTCACATATTGCATAGCTCGGGCGGGGTTGATGGTCGGGGCAGGCGAGGAACTGTGAGGCGCTTCGCTGGCTGGAGTCTCGGTTGGCGGAGGCGTAGGCGAGTCCGTTTTAACGGACGGCGTTGCCGGTGCGGCTTGTGTCTCAGTCGTTTTCGCGCAACCTGCTAACGCGATTGTAGTGAGCAGAATCGCAAAACCGATCAACCACGAAGGACACGAGGTTCCACGAAGGCTCAGTGAACAGACTCCTTTTGTGAGCTTTTGTGTCTTTGGTGGGTGATTAATCTTCATAGCTTATTGTCGAGCTTTGAGCCATCAGCGTTCCCGCATTCCCGAGTTACGATTTATCACGACGAGAGCGGCGCTGCGCAGGATGCACCAGGTACGCGATCCCGATGCTGACGATGTAGAGCGCCACCATGGGCGCAGCAAAGATGCACATGTTCAGGATGTCGGTCGTCGGGGTAAGGATGGCCGCGATGATGAAGATAACGAGAATTGAATAGCGCAGATTTCGCCACATCCACCCCGCGGTGACGATCCCCATGAGAGAAAGGAAAAAGACGAGGATGGGGAGTTCGAAAATCACTCCCATGCCGAGGATGATGACAAGAAACAGGTCGGTGTACTCGCCGATGGTAATCATCGGCTGGAATTGCCTGCCGTAGCCAATCAGGAAATCGAGAGCTTGTGGATAGACGAGTTTGAATCCGAAATAGCCGCCGGCGAGGAAGAGCGCCACCGTCGAGAACATGAACGGGAAAACGTATCGCTTCTCTTTGCGATACAGTCCGGGTGAGATGAACAACCAGACTTGAAACAAGACGACGGGTGATGCCACGAAGAGACCCGCAAGCGCGCCAATCTTCAAATACAGATTGAAAGGCTCAGTGGGGTTCAAATAGACGAGCTTTTCCGGCATCCCGTTGCGATGGAGCGCTTCCATAATGGGGCGTTGCATGATTTCGAAGATGCGTTCTGCGTAGCCCCAGCAGGCAAAGAAGCCGACCGCGACAGCGATCAGAGAATAGATAATGCGTTTGCGGAGTTCCTCGAGGTGATCGAGGAAACTCATCGCCGGCATTTCATCGTGATCCGGTGCGTTGGCTGATGCGTCAGCGGCCATCTCAGGCATCGGGTGCCTGCGGATTTGGCGGAGAGTTCACGTTCGGGGCTGGAAGCTCAACCAGTTCTCCAGTAGCGACAGCGCCCACTGGAGCGTGCGAAGGCGGGAGGATCTGCGGAGTCGTTTCTTTTTCGAGATTCGAGATTTCAGTCTCGATTTGCGCTTTGAATTCATTCGACGCGCGCTTGAACTCGTTCAGGGCACGTCCGACCTGACGGCCGATCTCCGGGAGCTTTCTAGGACCAAAGATGATCAAAGCCAGGACGAACAAGAAGATCATCTCCGGCATACCGAGATTCATACGTTCATGATAATGCGGGCGAGGAGAAGCGGCAAACGAAGGGACGAGATTTGTAAAGAGTCGCTCAGTTCTGCGGTGGCATGTTCTTCGCGCGCGATTTTAAGAGAACCCTGCCAACCGCACGGATCACCTGCTGCGGGGCATCGTCCTGGATGTAGTGGCGTGAGCTGGGAACAAGGACGTGCTCGATTCCCGGAACTTTTGCTGCCAACTGGTTGTGCAGATCCAGTTTCAAATCCTGCTCGACGGGATTTCCGGGAAAATCAGGGTTCTTTTGCGTGCCCGTTAGAAGGACAACCGGGACCGCGGGAAACGGCAGAACGCTTTCGGGCGACTCCTGTTTCGACATCATCCCGTCAAATTCCCTTTTGATTGGTGGAGGTAATTTGTCAGACGAGAGAATTTTCTCGCGAGCGGCCCAAACGTCGGGTTGCAACTTCGCCTTCAGCAACTCGATCAGGCGACTGTCTTCAGGATCTACCAGGACCAGACCGGCAACTTCTTGTGGATAGGTGTGGGCAAAGACCTCGACGACAGCGCCTCCCAGCGAATGCCCGACAAGAATGTACGGGCCGGGGATCTTGATTGCCTGGAGAAGACGATGGAGTTCGTCTGCGAGATCTTGTCTGCTCCTTGGCGCGGTCCCGGGCGCTGGGTCGGATTGCCCCAAGCCGCCTCTGTCATATGAAATCGTAGTAGTGAGCTTCGCAACCTCAGGCTGCACATTCTTCCAAGTATCGAGAGGCTCGCCCAGCCCGTTCTCGAACACGACGGCAGGGCTGCCACTCCCCGCAACCATTACGTGAAGCTTGTAGCCACCAACGTCAATACCTTTCGTGTCGTCTACGGCAGAGGCTGCATTACCAAAAGAAACTACGAGCAGCGCAACCAGGACGACGCTTTTAAAGTGACATGGTGGGAAGACATTCATGGTGGCCGCGTTTACTGGAGTCATCAGGCTTGGACGGCACAGCGCGGAATACGTTGGCAGCCATCACCTAATTATCCGACTGCCGGTTTGGCTTAGCGATGGGCATCTAGAAATTGTCGCAACAGTAGACCTACCTCTTCAGCCCTCTCCCAAGGCGCATAGTGTCCCGCTTTCTGAATGATGGCAAGGCTTGCGCCAGAGATGTGTGCCTTCATCGCTTCGGCGTCAGCGAGCGTAGCCAGAGCATCCTCTTCCCCGGCGATGATCTGGGTAGGAACATTAATCGTCTTGAGCGTTGGAATGGAGTCGGTACGGTCCGCCATCCCCTGTTGAACCTGACTGATGTCTTGCGGCGACATTTTTAGCGCCATGCGTCGGGCTCCCTCGACCAAGTCTGGACGCATGGTTCGCGCGGTGTTGCCGATCAGTTTCGGGAGCATGCTCTCGATAAAAGGTTCGACGCCGTGCTCGAGAACGTCAGCGGCCGAGCGAAGCCTCGCGGCTCGCGCTTCAGTCGAATCAGCTGAGGCTTTTGTATTCGAGAGCACCAAAGCCGAAGCGCGTCCAGGAAAGCGGCGCCAGAATTCGAACAAGGCGTATCCGCCGATTGAGACGCCCATCATGACGGCGCGCCCAACGCCAGCGTCATCGAGAACGCGAGCAATGTCATTCGCATGTTTGGACATGATCGCGGGGCCGTCACCGATGGCAGAGTCGCCGTGACCACGAAGGTCGGGGAGGATGATGCGGTAACTTGTGAGGGACTGGGCCGCGGGTTTCCAGAAATCGCGGTGAACTGGAAACGGATGAAGTAGGACAACTGGCGGACCTTGTCCCAAGGACTCGTAAACGATGTCGGCATCCTCGCTGCGGACAGTTGGCATGTAGGGATTTAATCACAGGGGAACGAAGAAGGGCGGGCTGGCACCCGCCCTTGCGTCGGGATGTAAAGCAAACTCAGGTGGTGGATTGGTGTTGAGCTACTGGCACTGTCGAGCGCAGAGGCTCCTCCGGCATGACGACCCATCCAATCACGTAAGCAACGAGACCAGCGCCGGCGAAGATCACGACGATCAGCCATACCATGCGAATCAGCGTGACATCGAGATCAAAATATTCGGCCAAACCAGCGCAGACGCCGGCAATCTTCCGACCTTCGCGAGGCCGCACCAGCCGGGTTCGTGCCGCCACGCCGCCTACACGGACTCCGCAATATGCGCAAACGTTGGCGTCATCCTGAATTACCTTGCCGCAGTAATTGCAGTACATAGTTCGACCCTCCGTTCAAACTCCGTGTTCAATCTAAGATACGTGCGAGGCCACGAAAAGTTCCGTGAGAACTATTCGCGGAACGGCTCCTGCAGCCGCCGACGAGCGGTCTCTGCCGGGGGCGTAGACGAGTTCATTGCGATCACCGCCTGGTAGCGATGCACGGCCTGATCTCGTTTGTTGAGAAGGTCATACATCTCGCCGGAAGCAAGGCTGGCGCGCTGGCCAAGTTCAGGATCAGGTTGCTCGACTTCACCCATCTGATCGTACGCCGCTGCGGCACCAGCGTAATTCTTCATACTTCTTAATAGGTCGCCGAGAGCAAGGGCAGATAGTTCGTAGTGGGCACCCTTCGGATATTTCCCCTCGCTTCCCTGTTGCCAAACCTTGCGGTATACCTCCGCCGCTTGCTGCTGGCGGCCGGCTGCACGAAGCAGATTTCCTTCTTCGAGCTGCAACAGGAAGTTTTTCGGGTAGCGAGGCTGAAGGTCTCGTGACAAGGCTATGGCCTCGTCGTAACGATGTTCCCGGCGCAGAAACAAAAGCAGCGCGATTTTGGAATCGACGCTGGTCTCTCCCGTCGATTTTGCCCCTTCGTACAGATACTGAATTCCTTTGTCTTTGCTGCCGTTCAGGCCCACGAGGGAGACAGCCGTTTTGACTGCCCACGGAAGACTTCCGGTGACGTACTGGTGGGAGCCGACGATGAGTTTGGCATCGGTATATCCGGGAGAGAGTTCGAGAACGCGCTCATGATCGTGGCGAGCGCCGACAGCATTGCGCAGTGCTGAAAACCAGGCGCGTTCGATGAGTGCGGTGTAGAGAGCGAATTGTCCGCGCGTGACTCCCCGTGCATAGAGCGTGTCGATGTCATTGGGGTTCTTCTCAAGCTTTGCGTCTTCCAGCGAAAGAGCGTGATCGATGAGTTGTTTAATCCGATCTTTCACCTTCGGATCTGCGGGCCGATGCGCCTGCCCCACGAAACTATCATTCGCGTATTCACCGGAATTCAGAGCACCCATCCGATTCAATTCGTGGAAGAGCAGCGCGTTGACGAGATGATTGATGGCGAAGGGATCATCGGGGTGGCGTTCGACAATTTTTTCAAAGTCCCCAACCGCCTTGTCATATTCAAGGTTGTAAAACGCATCGAAGGCTTCGTCGTTTAGCGGGTCAGAAGGACGAAACGTTAGGCCAGAATTTTTGGCTGGAGCGACTTTCACTTGAAGCGTCGAGGCGGTGGCGACAGACGCCAAAAGGAAGCACGCGGCGACAATAGGGCCCAGTCTAGAACTGGCGCGAGCAGAAAGATGCGAGCTTCGGGAGAGGCGAGCCACTGAAAGTCTTGACGACAGTTTACCTGAACCTCGAACCAGCGCGGTTACTTCAGGCCATGGACGTATGCGATTGATTGCATTGTATATTCGCAAATGCGGAGGGAATTTTATCGCGCCACAGAGTAATTCTTGCCGCAAATTGTTGAAAACCGGGCCCCTTACCTAACAAATCTCTAAGCTACTCAATGAGTTAGCCTCCCACGTCTTTGGCGAGTGGCTTGCGTTCTCTCTCGTCGAGAAAGGCAGTGCTTCCAACATGGCCGAAGTAGCCCACAACGCGGAACAGGAATTCTGGCGTCCCCCGATCGCCGGCCCCAACAGAGAAGCGGTAACGTCGGTTGGAGAACAAGCCTGCGAACGCTGCGGGACAGAGTACATGGTAGGAGCGCACTTCTGTCACTCATGTGGAACCAGCCGGGCATCGAACTCGAGCATCGTGCAAACGGTGGTGAGTCACCTAGATTTTCAGACCATCCGCGAAAAGTTAGGTTTGCCGATGGGCTCACTGGTGGCCTTTTTGATTGGAATTGGATGCGTGTTCGCCGCACTGTCGGTGCGCATCGTCTATACGCCGCAGCGCCTGGTAGATTGGCAAGCCATTCAGCTGTATTGCATTCAGTGGCTGCTGGGCGCGATGGTCGCGTTCATTGCGGGCATCCTGCTAAAGAAAGCCCGATAGAACCGCTTCAAAAGCGGATCCTTCAATTTTCTCTTCCCGGATTCGTTGCGAGCTTTTCCCTCTAATTGACGCTTTCGGTTTCGCGCACTGTGGCGGCCGCGGCGCGCCTTGTCTCGTGCATGCGGTACAGATGGTGCACGGGGCCCACACCTTTTCCGAGGGGATGGGCATTGGCGATCGCTGCTTGGACGTAGGCTTTCGCTAAAAGCACGGCCTCAGGCAAACCCCGGCCTAGGGCGAGGTGGCACGCCATGGCAGTGGCAAAGGCGCAGCCGGTGCCGTGGGTTGAGTTCGATTTTTGTCGGTCAGATTTGAAGACTTCCTGCTCGATGCCGCGGCGGGTGGTGAAACTCAGCAGGTCGATCGCTTTTTCGAGGTGTCCCCCGGTTATAACGACCGCGCCGGCGCCTTGTTTGTGAAGGGCATGGGCTGCAGCGCGCATTTGGTCTTGGTCAGTAACGGGCAAGCCGGTCAAGACGGCGGCTTCATCGACGTTGGGAGTGAGGGCCGTACAAAGGGGAATGAGCTTTTGCTTTAACAGTTTGCGGCCGGCTGGGTCCAGAAGATCCTTTCCGGATGAGGAACGAAGGATTGGGTCCAAGACTACATTCTCAAGCTGGTTGCTTTCCAGAAATGCGACCACAGCCGCAACCACCGGGGCAGAGGCCAGCATCCCGATATGGACGGCTGCAACATCAACATCAGCAATGAGTTCCGTAAGAGTAGCGGATACGAGTTCTGGACGCACGGGCTCGACTTGCCGTACGCCGGACGTCGATTGAACTGTCAGTGCGGTGATGCAGGAGATTCCGTAGCAGCCATGCGCAGCGATGGTCTTAATATCGGCCGTTATTCCTGCTCCGGAAGACGGGTCGAAACCCGCAATGGTTAGGACCACAGGAGGCGTCTGGCGAGGCATGCTTCGAATGTATCGGAAAGTTCCGCTAGTTCAATGTGGAATTTGGGGATCGGCGGCGGGGTACGGTTCGAAAGATCATGACCGTCCGGGAATTAGCCACCCGGTCATCCCGGCGGGCGTTGGATGTTTGCATTGTGGTTAACTGGCTGCCTGTATCTTGTTGACGCAAAGTGGTTTGGCGACGCGCGAGGATTAAGTGGCTGATTACAGGCAAGATCAAATTTTTCTTCCAGTAACCACTTTTGGTAAGGTTACTGAGCCGTTAATGCAGTTTCCTTTGTAAGCTACTCATACGGCATACAACCGGTCTATTCTCCATAGGGTTATGAGATGGGTTAATTACTTTTAAGTCAATAAACTACGGGGTTTTTGGGATTGACATGCTCCCGTGAGCCCCTCTAGCATTCAACAATTGCTCGACGATCTCTCGATGGATCCGGGGTAGGGGTAACGACTTTACAGATGCGGGGTGACTGAATGCGACGACGTATTGCTCATGGACTGGCGGTGCTGTTAGCCGTAGCCAGCCTAGGGGCCGGAGCCGCATCCGGGCCAACCAGCTCGGAAGCCGGTAAAACCCAAAAGAATCGAAATGCTCGTGAACAAGCTTCCAGCCAACTAGCTGGGAAGCGAGGTACCAAACCTTACCAGGTGGGGACAGCGTCCTGGTACGGCGAGGATTTCGATGGGAAAGCCACCGCGAGTGGCGAGCCCTACGACATGCTTGACTTCACGGCAGCGCATTTAACTTTGCCGCTGGGTAGCTATGTCCGGGTGACCAACTTGCACAATGGACGATCCGTTGTTGTGAAGATCAACGACCGCGGACCGATCGTGCCAGGTCGAATCATCGACCTTTCTTACAACGCTGCGCGCGCGTTGAACTTCGATTCGCGCGGATTGCAGCAGGTGCGGCTGGACGTCGTCCGGACGCAGCAGGTCGCCATGGTACGCACCGTGGCATCGCTGCGATAAATCCACTAAACTCCACTGGATGGAGCCTGCAGTTCACTCACTTGATATCTCCAAGGGCCGCGACGCGCGCGAGCGTTTGATCGTGGCCTTGGATGTTTCTTCCGCAGAAGCTGCGCGCAGGATTGTGGCGGCTGTCGGAGACTCTGCGGTCACCTACAAAGTAGGAATGCAGCTCTACACGGCGGAGGGGCCGAGTGTTGTCCGGGACCTGGTTGGGTCTGGGCGACAGGTCTTTCTCGATCTGAAGTATCACGACATCCCTAATACTGTCGGAGCTGCGGTGAGAGAGGCCGCGGAACTCGGCGTCAGCATGCTGACTGTGCATGGGTCGGGCGGCGGTCGCATGTTGCACGAGGCGGCGGAAGCGGCGCGATCACGGCCGGGGCTGATGGTGCTTGCGGTGACCGTGCTCACGAGCATGGGTGAAGAGGACCTATCGAAGCTCGGCGTTCGCGGCACAGTCGCGGAGCAGGTGCTGCGGATCGCTGCCATGGCGCTCGCAAATGGTTGTCAGGGGATTGTGGCATCGGCGCATGAGGCTACGGCACTTCGCACGCAAATGGGCGATGAGTTTGCGATTGTGACGCCGGGAGTACGTCCGGCGGGTTCGGGGCATGGAGACCAGGTGCGGGTCGTGACGCCGGCAGAGGCAATGGCCGCCGGTGCGACGCATATTGTGGTCGGCCGTCCGATTACCGAAGCGAAGGATCCGGGGGCGGAGGCGCGAGCGATTTTGGAACAAATTGGGGGAACCACTTCTCAGTAGTCAGTTCTCGGTCCTCAGTTCTCGGCTTTCGGCTTTCGGCTTTCAGCTATCGGCTATCAGGGCGATTCGAAGCCGAGTTCTTTAGTATTCGATTTGGATGCTTCACGCATTTTGTCTAAAGCAAAAGCACCGCGGGTGCGGTGCTTGGTTGTACTAGGAATTGAAACTGGGAACTGACAACCGACAACTGGTTTTACAGTTTTTCGAAAAATTCGCAGGCTGAGCACGAGATATAGATTCCGCCTGGGATGCCGCGCTCGCGGTCTTTCACCCGCTTCACGATGCGGGTAGGCTTGCTGCATTTGGGACAGTCGGTACTTTTCGACGTGTCCATCACTTTCTTGCGATCCGCGGTCTTTGCAATCTTTGCCATCATCTTCTCCTGACAGGAATATTCCCATCGGCGCGAGGCCGCGGGTTCTACCTGGTTGTGTGGGAGTAACAAGGTGAGCCGGAAGTGTTTCCGGCAGGTCGACGCACGAAGCCGCGCATCTTTACTCGCCTGTTTGATTTTACATCATCAGGCTGGAAAACCGGCCATCTGTAAATTGCGGTGTGCCCTATCGCTC